>Ga0182006_1000507_pt1 | contig 29690 bp, 19 predicted proteins | sample Sormic07211104_1_FD_123022 | JGI IMG/M metagenome (GOLD analysis project Ga0182006, IMG submission 123022) | Rhizosphere microbial communities from Sorghum bicolor, Mead, Nebraska, USA - 072115-104_1 MetaG | ecosystem: Host-associated > Plants > Roots > Rhizosphere | place: USA: Nebraska...
AAGGAACCCTGATAACAGCCATCACGCTGGAAAATCCGGCAAAAAAGAAAGTGGGCACCGTAAAGGCCAAAGTATTTATCGACTGCTCCTATGAGGGAGATCTCATGGCTAAAGCAGGGGTATCCTATACTGTGGGGCGTGAAGCAAACAGCACTTATAACGAAACCTTCAATGGTGTACAGCTCATGAACGGACATCAGCTTCCAGATGGCATAGATCCTTACAAAGTTAAAGGTGATCCGTCAAGCGGGCTGCTTTGGGGAATTACTTCAGAGAAACTGATCGACAAAGGCAGCGGTGATAAAAAGGTACAGGCCTATAATTTCAGGATCTGTCTCACCAATAATCCCGCCAACATGATCCCGATCACCGAGCCTGAAGATTATGTTCCCGAACGCTATGAGCTGCTCATCAGACAGATGGAAAAAAGAAACTGGAAATCCCTCCAGGATGTCTTTATCTGGAGCGGGATGCCCAATCAAAAGACAGATATTAACAATAGAAATGGCTTTTCAACCGATATGATCGGGATGAACTGGGAATATCCCGATGCAGATTATAACAAACGCGAACAGATCTGGAAAGCCCATATAGCTTACACGAAAGGACTGCTTTATTTTGTTGGTCACGATGCCCGTATCCCAGAGCATATCCGAAAAGAGATTAGCCAATGGGGATACCCCAAAGATGAATATACCAGCAACGGCAACTGGTCACATCAGCTCTACATTAGGGAAGCAAGAAGAATGCTTGGTACCCTTGTAATGACCCAGCACCACTGTCAGGGCAAGGAAATTGTATCCGATGGGATCGGAATGGCAGCCTACACCATGGATTCGCACAACTGCGATAGGCTGGTAGTTAATGGCATAGTCAAAAATGAGGGCAATGTAGAAGAAGGCGGATTTGGCCCATACCCTATTTCCTACCGGGCCATCATCCCAAAGGAAAGTGAGGCTTTAAATCTCATTGTTCCGGTCTGTCTGTCTGCTACACACATTGCTTACGGTTCCATCCGGATGGAACCGGTGTTTATGGTACTTGGGCAATCTTCTGCAATGGCCGCTGTTCAGGCAATAGACCGCAACCTTTCGGTACAAAAAATCGATGTAAGCCGTTTACAACAGCAATTAAAAAGCGATCCTTTGGCTGATGGAAGTACTCCCGATATCCTGATTGACAACAACAATACGGATAAAGTACAGGTAAAGGGCAACTGGACGGTGCAAAAAAAAGGTGGTTATGGTCCTGATTATTTTGAGGCTTTAGAGGGCCCAGACACCACAAGATCTGTACGTTATAACCCCGGGCTAGCTACAAACGGAATATATGATGTTTATGCCTACTATCCGAAAGCCGGATCTTCAGATATAGAAACAGTTATTAAAATATTTGATGGAAAAGGATACAAAACCATTTTGATAAAAAGTGCCGATGTAAAAGTACTTGGTCAAACTTCAGGAGAATGGGTAAGCCTTGGCAAATATTCATTTTCGGGTAATAACCGGCCATATATCGAAATCAAATCGAACGGAACAAAAGCAGTTGCCGATGCTGTGCTATTGGTCCCTTCTCCTTAGAAATTTGGTTCAAAGTAATATTAAGATGTTGTATCATAATTACATATTTGTCATCCTGAGCTTGTCGAAGGACCTATTAATACTCTTTAAGGTGTCGACAGGCTCTCCGTAGAAGTCCTTTGGACAACATGAAAGCATCTGAGCTGAATTGCCTTTATGATACAACTTCTTAATTCCTATAGAGGCTTATTACGACCAAGAAATCCCACATATATAACCGGCATCAAAATAATAAGAATTTGAATCTTCAGGTTTAGTCAGTTGAATTATTATTGCTAACGTATTGTAGATAGCATCTTTAAAAACTATTATAACACAACCTGAAATGATGGTTTGAATTTCATTGAAGGAAAGAGAAGGTAATATGGAGAAGCAAAATCGTCAAGGTTAAGTAAACTATACAATCATTTAAAAAAACATTTGTTTTACTGAACACTGTTCAGTACATTTGTACTATCAATTAAAATGAGAAGTTGCAAATGAAAAAGTTATTTTCTTAATCCGGTTAATATCTTTATAAATTATTTTATCCATGGGCATTACAGAAAGAAAGCAAAGAGAGAAGCAGGAAATGAGACAGCGCATATTAAATGGTGCCAGAAAAGTATTTCTTCAGAATGGCTATGAGCAGACCAGTATGCGCAACATCGCCAGTGAAATTAGTTATAGTGCAGGGGTGATTTATTTCCATTTTAAAGATAAAGGTGAGATCTTTCAGGAGCTCCATAAAGAGGGCTTTAGCCTACTTCTTAGACAACTTCGGGTGCTTGATTCGGTTATAGATCCATTTGAACGCCTGAAAGCCTCTGGACGTGCATTCATCCAGTTTGCCCAGGAGAATAAAGATTATTATAACCTGATGTTCCTAGTGGAAGAACCATTAAAAAATTCAGAAGAAAGCGGTTTCCAGATTGCAAAAGAAGCAATAGGGTACCTACATGACTTGGTCTTAGAGTGCCAACAGGCTGGCCGCTTTAAAGACATGGATCCAGAGTATCTTACATTTATGATCCTATCTGCTACCCATGGCATCTGCGCTCTTTTCTGTAAGGACAGAACTATGAGTTTCGAACACAAGACCAACAAGGAACTTATGGAGAATGGTTATGCATGTTTTGTTTCACTACTTGAGAAGGGTTAACCTTTTTTTTAATACTTTATTGAACACTGTTTAATTTTATTACAATGATTAATTACATTCGAAATCTGCCTACTATTTACAGACTGGCCGTGTTACAGCTCTCAATCATCTTACTCCCATTGGGGTTAAATGCCCAAAACCGTTTGAACGATTATATCGCTCAGGGGCTAGCGTCAAACCAGAGCATCAAGGAGCAAAACTTCCTTTTAAAAAAGAACATCTATGCCCTACAAGAGGCAAAAAGCATGTTCCTGCCAAGCGTAACCTTTTCTACAACTTACACGAAAGCCGACGGAGGCAGAACAATTGATTTTCCTACAGGCGATCTTTTTAATGCTGCCTACGCCACGTTAAATCAGCTCACAGGAAGTAACTCTTTTCCCCAGCTCGAGAACCAGAGCATATTGCTTAATCCCGATAACTTCTACGATGCCAAGTTTCGCACCAGTCTTCCCATCCTGAATGCCGAACTGGTATATAACAAAAGGATCAAAGCACAACAGGTGGACCTGCAGAAAGCGGAAATACTGATGTATAAACGTGAACTGGTCAAAGAAATCAAAACGGCATACTACAGCTATCTTAAGGCTACAAACGCAATAAGGATCTATCAATCCTTTCTGAAACTGCTCGAAGAAGGTGAAAGGGTAAACCGGAAACTCTTTGAGAACAACAAGATCAACCGTACGGCTGTGATCCGCAGCCAGAACGAGGTATCAAAAATAAACGCATCGCTTACCGCTGCTCAAAAAACAGAGGAATCTGCCCGTTATTATTTCAATTTTCTATTAAACAGGCCATTAACGGAGCCCATTCTGACCGACGAGGTCCCATTGCTGCCCGCGCAGGACAATCTATTGCTTAATGAGGTGAATGGTCGTGAGGAACTGGCCAAGCTTGAGATTGCCAAAGGGATAAATAAAAACCTTACCGGCCTTGCCAAATCTTATCTTATACCCAAAGTCGGCACTTCGCTCGATCTGGGTTCTCAGGCCTTTGACTGGAAGTTTAACCAGAAAAGCAGATATTATTTGCTGGGCGTTTCATTGGAATGGAATCTGTTTTCCTCAGGACGGAACAGTTATAAGATAAAACAGGCTATCGCCAGTGAACAGGCTGTATCGGCACAGACCAACCATGTGACCCAACAGCTGCTTACCGAACTGAACGTGCGCAGGGCAAATCTGCAAAGTGCTTTAGCTCAGTACCAGGCGGCCCAATCACAACTAAAAACCAGTCAGACCTATTATAATGACGTGACCAAGCTCTATAAAGAGGGAATGGCCATTTATATAGAGCTGCTTGACGCCCAGAACCAATGGGTAGACGCCCAGCTTCAATCCAACATTGCCCTATTTGACACCTGGATATCCCTTACCGCTATCGAACGTGCCAACGCTAGTTTCAACATACAATAAATATCATGAACAAGACACAACTCACACTTATTGCGCTTACATCACTATTGTTTGCCTGCAAAGAAAAACCGAAAAATACAAATCCTCTTGGCCAGCCAGATATCATTTCTGTAAAGGTTGCGCCCATTTCCTCTTTTGGGCTAACAAATTCCATACAGGTTACTGGACTGGTAAGCACCGAAAATGAAGCGAATTATTCCTTCAAAATTGGTGGGGTAATCAGCAGCATCCTGGTAGATGAAGGACAATTTTTTAAAAAGGGGCAATTGCTGGCCACCTTGAATACCACCGAGATTGCGGCCGGTCTGGCCCAGGCGAATCTTGGGGTAGATAAGGCCAAACGAGACTATTCCAGAGCAGTAAACCTTTACAAAGACAGCGTATTTACGCTGGAACAACTGCAGAATACCAAAACGGCATTGGATGTTGCAAAAAAAACAAGTGAGGCAACTGCCTTCAATCAGCGTTATGCCAGGATCTATGCTGCCTCTGATGGTTTTGTAACCAAAAAGGTTGCCAGTGTAGGTGAAGTGATTGGCGGCGGAATGCCGGTGCTGATGACGGGCTCAACCCAAAAAAGTGATAGCTACCTATTAAAAGTTGGGGTAACAGACCTGGAGTGGGCAGGAATCAATGCAGGACAGCGGGCTGTTGTTTATCTTGATGGATATCCCGAACAGCCATTCCAGGCAACGGTATTACGTAAACTTCAATCAGCTGATGCCTCTATAGGATCTTTTCAGGTAGAACTGAAGCTCCAGATGGGCAATCTGAAACCTGCAATTGGTATGTTCGGGAAAGCGGCAATCAAAACCAATACATCAGAAAACAGGACCGTAATCCCATTTAGCGCCCTTGTAGAGGCAGATGGAGAGACGGGTTACATCTTTATCCCTAAGGGTACAAACAGCGTTAGAAAAGTGCCTGTAACCATCCTGAAGTTTGACAATAAAAATGTTTACCTAAAAGATAAACTGGAAGGAATAGATCGCATAGTTATCTCTAATAGTGCCTACCTCAACGAACAGTCCACCGTAAAAATTATCAAATAAAGACCACAAGATGAAAATTACAAATTTTGCTGTAAAGAACTACCAGTTTACCCTGATCATATTTGTGCTTGTGGCAGTGGTGGGACTGCTTACACTCTTTACCATGCCCCGCTCGGAGGATCCGACTACCCACCCTCCGCAATATCTGGTAACGGTTATCTACCCTGGCACTAGTCCGAAGGATATGGAAGAACAGGTGGTAAAGCCCATTGAAAATAAAATCTATGGCCTCGAGAACATCGATAAGATCCTGACCACAGTTGAAGATGGCGTAGCAGCGATACAGATCAAGTTCAAGTATGGTGTTGATGTGGATAACAAATACCAGGAAATATCAACAGAAATAAATGCGCTGAAAAACGGTGAACTTCCAAAGGACATTTATCAGATCAAGACCGAAAAAATTGCCTCATCAGATGTAAAGATTATTCAGGTAGCGCTGATCTCAAACACCGCTTCGTCCAAAATATTGCGCGACAATGCAGACAAATTGAAGACCCAACTGGAAAAGATCACCAATCTGAGGGAGGTAAAGTATACCGGGATGCCAGAGCAGGAAATCCGCATCGACATGAACCTCGATAAACTGGCCCAACTAAAAATACCATTGAACCTCGTTATAGGCAGTCTGCAAAGTGAGGCAGCCGACATTCCAGGAGGAAGTATCAATATGGAGAGTAAGGTTTTTAATGTAAAGACCAGTGGCAAATTCAAAAATGTTGAAGATGTGGCCAATACGATCATTTATAATGCCAACGGAAAAATAATATACCTGAAGGATGTGGCCCATGTGAGCTATATGGACGGCACCATTAACCACATTACCAGGATCAATGGACAGCGCTGTATATTGGTTACCTCTTCGATGAAGAACAACGTGGATATCAGTCAGGTTAAGAAAGAGTACACTCCGGTATTGGAACAATTTTCTCAAACCTTACCACAGAACATTAAAATGGTCAAGAGTTTTGACCAGGCAGATATGGTATCAAAGCGGCTGGGACACCTGGGCTTTGATTTTGGATTGGCTATACTATTAGTGGTGGTTACCTTGTTACCTTTGGGCTTCAGGCCATCGCTGATCGTAATGATTTCCATTCCACTCTCACTAGCCCTCGGTCTTATTGCAATGAATCTTTTAGGCTTCTCGCTCAACCAGCTCAGCATCGTTGGGCTTGTGGTAGCATTGGGGTTATTGGTTGATGATAGTATCGTTGTTGTAGAGAATATAGAAAGGTGGCTAAGAGAAGGCCATTCCAGAAAGGATGCCATTTTAAAGGGCACCAAGCAGATTGGAGCAGCAGTTGTAGGTTGTACCGCAACGCTTGTGATTGCATTTTTGCCATTGGCCTTTCTACCTGATATGGCCGGAGAATTTATCCGAAGTTTGCCTATGGCCATTATTACCAGTGTGCTGGCCTCTATGATCGTGGCGCTTACGCTCGTGCCTTTTATTGGCAGCAAGATACTGAAAACCCATACCCATGGGGAGGGAAATTATTTCTTAAAAAAATTGCAGGGCTTTTTAACCTGGTCGTATCGTGGCATTATGCCGTTGGCGCTAAAGTGGCCAAAAGTAACGATCAGTATTTCGATTGCATTGAGCGTATTGGCCTTTTTACTCTTCCCATTGGCAGGGTTTAAACTTTTCCCTACCTCAGAAAAGCCGATGTTTCTGATCAATATCAAAATGCCGCTACAGGCAAATATCCCAGAAAGCGATAAAGCTGCAAAGCTGGTGGAAATGGAACTTAAAAAGCATAAGGAAATCGTTTATTACACCTCAAATGTAGGAAAAGGTAATCCACAGATCTATTACAACGTGCATCAGCAGGATATAAAACCTGATTTTGCACAGATTTTTGTGCAATTGGAAGAAGAGACAAGCCCAAATGACAAAACTGAACTGATCAAAACGCTCAGAAGCAAATTCACTGATTTCCCCTATGCAAAAATAGAGGTGAAGGATTTTGAACAGGGCACCCCGATAGAGGCGAATATCGTGGTCAGGATTTTTGGAGAGAATCAGGATACGTTGCGATCGCTCTCGTTCAAAGTGGAGGAGCTGTTACGTAAACACCCAGGTACTTTTTTTATCAACAATGAACTCAATGCCTATAAATCGGATGTAAAGATCAAGATTGATAAGGCAAAAGCACGGACATTGGGCGTACTGACCAGCGACATTGACAAGGTAATCAGGTTGGCTGTTGCCGGACTAACTGTTGGGGATTACATTGATGACCGGGGTGATTCGAGGAATGTGGTAATCACCATTCCCCGTGATAAGTTTTCAAATCTAAATGCATTGAAGAACCTTTATGTGAACAATATCCAGGGTGCACCAATTCAGATCGATCAGATTGCAACCATTGGGCTGGAAACCTCCCCCACTGCAATCAACCATTTTAATAAATCGCGGTTTGCAAAGGTTACCTCACTCACTAAGGATAATGTTTTGGCAAACGATATTCTCAAGGATATTGTGCCCGAACTCAACAAATTAAAAATGCCTAAGGGCTACTATTATAAACTGTCTGGGGAGGCTGAATCGGAAGGTGATGCGTTGGGCGGAAATTTCCTTTCGGTGATCATCCTGAGTACTTTCCTGTTTATCGCTGTGCTGCTGCTACAGTTTAAGACATTTAAGGGGATCATTATCGTTTTATCAATTATTCCTTTGGGCGTTTTGGGCGGGGTGATATTTCTGCTGATGACAGGAAACCCGATGTCGCTGGTATCGATCATTGGTTTCATTGGTTTATCGGGCATACAGGTAAAGAATTCGCTGTTATTGGTTGATTTTACCAACCAATTGCGGGAAGATGGAAAAAGCATAGATGAGGCCATCCATATTGCCGGTGAAACCAGGTTTCTTCCTGTTGTACTTACCTCTATTACAGCTATTTGTGGCCTGATCCCGATTGCCATGAATCCCAATCCGCAGATAGCACCACTTGCCATTGTATTGATTGGGGGACTGATCAGCTCTACTATATTATCAAGGATTGTTACCCCTGTAATGTACAAGCTTATACCTCCACAATTGCACGAAAAGATATGATATGTCAAAATAGATGGGAAGACTTTTTCCTGGAATTGAGACTGTTCTTGATTAACCGCATACTTAAAAATTAAAATTACTCACATAAATTTTACTAGAGATGAAAGAATACATATTAATTACCGGTGCTTCCTCAGGAATTGGCTACGAAATGGCGAATGAATTGGCAGCTAAAGAGTTAAACCTGATATTGGTTGCCCGTACCGAAGCTAAATTACAGCAAATGCAATCAGAACTAATAAACAGGTACGGCATTCTGGTTCAATATTTCGCTACAGATCTTTCTGATGTGAATGCTGCTAAAAACCTTTACCAAAAGGTGAAAGACGAAAACCTATTAGTGACCCATCTGGTAAATAATGCTGGTGTTGGTAACTATGGCAATTTTACTGAAACGCCATTGGAAGAAGAATTGAGTATGATTCAATTAAATATTTCCAGTCTGGTCGTTTTAAGCAAGCTTTTTGCACAAGATATGGTCAAACGCAAGTTCGGCAGGATCATGAACATAGCTTCGGTGGTCGCATTCTTACCAATGCCTTATTTTTCTGTGTATTCTGCAACCAAGGCTTTTGTAAAGGCATTTAGTGAAACACTCGCTGCCGAATTGGAAGGGACCGGAGTTATCGTTTCGTCTCTTTATCCTGGTACTGTGGACACTGGATTTACCACACCTGAAATGCAAACTACAAATCTTCATAAAACCAAACCGATGACTCCCAAAGAAGTGGCAATGCAGGGTGTAAAGCATCTACTGGTAGGGAGTGGGAAAAAAGTAGTTGGTTTTCAAAACTGGTTTAACGCTAAACTCCCCAACTTTGTTCCTGATGGTATTATGATGAAAATTAAAAAGGGACTGGCAAGTCAGAAATCAAAATAGTTCAGTTAGTGTTGTCGGATATCCTTATGAAATTTATATGATATGTTAAATCGAGACACGATAATAGATGCAGCAATACAGCTTTTTTCATATTTTGGAATTGAAAAAACTCCCCTTAAAGATATAGCCAAATCGTTAAGGGTGAGTATTCCATCTCTATATTGGTATTTTAAAAACAAAGACGAACTGGTGATCTGTGTTTTAGAAAAAATAACGAATGAAGAATGTATTTTGATCGAAAAGCAGTGTATACGATATAAGTCGCTATCCAATTTTATCGATGAATTGGTTGAAATAAAGCGTTTAACATTTGAGAAATATAGTCGGTTATACCATTCCCCGGATTACTTAAGAAAGATAGGGTTTTTAGAAAACCTGGATTTATCAAGAAGAGTATGTGTGACTGAAAATGTAAATTTGATTTCAAAATCTGCCTTTGCTAAAGATGACAATAGCCCCCATATGTTTAAGGAGGTGTTCATCCGGTTCTTAAGGGAACTCGATATGATATTTCTGAACGATGCAGCCACAAGAGCGAGATTTCGCGGATCAGGCACGACGAAAAGAGATGACATCTTTGATCTCATAAGTCAAAAAGCCCGATCTTTTCTATCTGAAATAATGGATAGAAATATCATGGTTCAATATTAAAATTAAATGTTGGTTTTTAAGCATTCAAACCCAACTTAAGGGAAGATTTAGGCTTTTTCTTCCTTTTCCCCAACCAGATCAGAAACCCTGAAACCGGAAGAGAAGCACAGATCAAGGCGGCAAAAAAAGCCAATAGCTGTGTGCCCAAGCCATATATTCTACCTGTATGCAGCGGAAGATTTGAATTTCTCCATTTCATGCCCAGCGTTTTCTGTGAATGCGGTAAAACATCAATTATCTTTCCAGTCCTACCATCGTAAAAATAATAACTAACACCCCGCCAGCCATCTTTATTGCTCTCAATACTGACAAATGAGGTCGAAACCTTATTGGTTTCAGTCGGGATGCCGATTCCGATCTCCACCCAATCACCTTTTAGTTTTTTTACCAGGTCATAATGAATGAGGTCAATCTTGTTTAATGTCGAATCACTAGCGTTGATGATGGGCATTGTCTGCGCAAAACCAGTCTTCCCCTTGTCTCCCAAAAGTTTATATATCCCGGTTTCCCACCATTTAAAAGACCATACCAAACCTGTAATGGCAATAAGCATCGCCACTGGCAGAACATAAAAGCCCAGTGAATTATGCAGATCGTAATTTACCCGTTTCCATTTTGCATTCCATTTGATTGTAATACTTTTTTTAAATTGCTTGTAGTTTTTTGGGAGCCAAAGAATAAAACCACTAATGAGCATCACAAGAAATAGAAGAATGCAGGAACCCACTACGAGACTTCCGATAGGTTTTACCAATAATAACTGTCTGTGCAGCTGCTCAACGATATTGAAAAATTCGTAACGGACATCAATTATCCCCAGAACCTTCCCCGTGTACTGATTTACATAAATATCATTTAAATACTCAAATTGGCTAAAGTACCAGAGGTTGATCTTTTCCTTTTTATTAACCTTAAAACCAGAAAACACATAGCTTTTGTTGTCTGCTGAAATCTTCACATTTGAGAGGACTTTGCCAGGGCCAACCGCTTGTTGTGCATTGACAAGCAATTCAGAAACCGGCTTTGGCCGGCCGGTTTTCTGAACATAAACAATATCCTGGTGAACAGCATCAAATATCTCCTCATTGAATACATAAATGCATCCCGTAATGGATACAATCACGACAACAACTCCCGTTACCAGCCCTATCCAAAGATGGAGCCAGCCGGTAATTTTTTTGAATTTACTTTTGGCCATTAAAATGAATATCCAACCGTTAGCATATAGTTCTCTGGCTGCCCCGGAAATAACCGTAGATAGTCGTATCCGCCCACCCAGTGTTTTTTATTTCCTATGTTATTTGCATTTAGCTGAAGCTGGAGTTTGCCAATATTATAGAACAGCCCGGCATTAAGAAGCGTGAACGATGGTATGGTAATCTGATCTTCAGGTGAGAACTTCACATCATAGTTCAGGTTTCTTTTATCCACATAATTTATCCCTAATGCTATACCAAAACCTTTGGCTGCACCATCAATAAAGTTATAACGGGTCCATAAATTTGCAGTGTTTTTTGGTGCGTTCGGTTTTTGTATTCCAACCTCTCCTGCCGTACCGCTTTCAAGTATCTTTGCCCTGTTGTATGAATACGATGCAATTACATTCCAGTTCGGCATAATTTTTCCAACGACATCAACTTCGAACCCTCTAGATTGCTCATCCCCTATCTGCCTTAGTACATCAATCACCCCAGGTGTTGTATACAGCGCTCCGGTCTGCTTGATCTGATACACGGCGGCGGTAATGCTTAGTTGATCCCTGAGCCAGCTGGTTTTTGCACCAAATTCGATCATATTGCTTTTCAAGGGATCAAATGGCCCACCTGCATTTGGGTTTGATATGGTCGCGGAGGTCTGAGGATTGTATCCTTCAACGTAGCTTCCATAAAAGTTGATATTTGAATTAATGGCATAAACAGCGCCTAATCGTGGCAACCAGGCATGAGAATTTGCTTTCGCTTCGGTTTGAGTTTTATAATTGGCAAAATCAGTATAATATTCATAACGCACTCCAAGTAAAACCTGCAGCCCGCCAATTTTTAACTGATCCTGAATATACCCTGAATTAAGATAATAATATGCAGGGGCTACTACAGATTGAGCAAAGAAAAGTTTGCTATCATCCTGCATTCTCTGGGATGACAACGGGTCGTTAAGATTGAAGTGCGGAACATTGGGTACTGGGTTTCCTGCAGCATCAAGAAGGTACCTGCTCTTATTGGCGACCACGAAAGTAGAGATAGAACCGTTGTTCGCTGCATTTCTATAACCACTTGCAGTCATTTGGGAGCCACCTACCGGAGTCTTTTCGCTCCCGAAATCATAGCCTGCTACGATCTTGTGTGATATTGGTCCGGTTGTAGGCGTGTAGTTAATATACCCGGAGAAGTTATCGATAAAACGCTTGCGTTTCCTGATCTGAACATTCATTCCTGCAAGATTATTGATGGGCTGGCCATTGCCATCAACACCATAAGAATTGGAAGTACGGTGCTCATTCAGATCTTCTGAGTATCCTGTTTTAAGATATGAAGCATTCAGGCTCAATACATCGCTTACTTTATGGGTAATGGAGATTGTTGCATTATAAGTGAGCTCGTTCAGGTAATCGTTTGCGGTGTTCAGGGATAGCGACTGCGGGGTCGAATTTAAATCGAAGCTACCAAAAATCGGCTGCCCCCTGTCAAGCCTGCTTTTCGAATCGGTATATACCAGATCAAAGTTTATCCTTGTTTTTTCGGATGGAACGAAGGTAAGCGAAGGCGCAATAACAAAGTTTCTATCAAACATTAAATCCCTGAAAGTTTCTGCATTTTCATAGCCAAGGTTTAATCTGTAAAGCAAGGTACTGTCTTTTGATGCGGGGCCGGTAAAATCGGCAAGCCCGCGGAATGTATTGAAACTTCCCATAGTCATACTAATGGATCTTCTGGTTTCATCAAGCGGCTTTTTGGTTACCCGGTTTACCACACCACCTGGACTTGCATTTCCAAAAAGTGCAGAAGACGGACCTTTTAGCACTTCAACCCTTTCCAGATAATTGGCGAGCGACTGTTTCCAAAAACCTGTACTTGTTCTTAGCCCGTTCAGCAACTGGGTATTGCTCTGTCCATTTACACGAAAGCCACGGATGGTTAAGTCATCATAAAAACTGAACTGATTTACCCCACTAAAGTTTTTCACTACCTCACCAACGCGCATGAGGCCCTGATCGGCAATCAATTCCTTACTGGCATAGGAAACAGATTGAGGAATGTCTTTGAGTTCATTTTCAATCTTACCAATAAAGGTCGCCTTGGTTTTATAGGCTTTTTCTTTACGCCCGGTAATTTCTACCTGCTGAAGATCTGAATTTGATTCTGTCAGAACAACATTTTCATCTGTATCCCCACTGATTTCGATCGTTTTGACCAATTGCCTAAAACCGATGAAATTGAACTGTAAAATTAGCTTGCCCTGGCTCACTTGCAACCTGTAATAACCTTTGTTATTTGTTGAGGTAGTTAATTTTGTATTTTCAACACTGATGGTAACACCGGGAAGTGGGTTTCCCTGACTATCACGTACATATCCCTGCAGTTTTACGGTCTGTTGCGCAGAAGCACTGTATGAGAGAAACAAAAAGAAAAAAAGGCATAATGCCGCATAGGTTAAGGCTATCTTCATGAAATATCGATTAAATACTATTTAGACTTATTAAAAATAAAGTCGCAAACATAGTATTTTTTATCTACTTTTTAAATAAAAGAGTAGAATATAGCTTCGTGGAAAGTCTATCCCTTCAATTATCTGCGGTTGAATGGCATTAAGAAACAATTTTCATAAGCGTGAAAGAATATTGTAAAACCCTATTTTATAACCTATCCGGCAAAGCCGAGGATTAGTTGACATGATTTTTTTTCCATTCAAATTGTTCGGGTATTAAGACACCATACTATTCATAATCAACTTAGTTTTACCTGGATTGACAGACAAAAAAAATCCGGAGTAAAAACTTATAAAAAAGATTACTCCGGTAAGTACGCTAGGCCGCATGTTATGAATCAATTCTTTAAAGATTTTATCCCATTGGATGTGTTAAATAAAAATCTATAGCCTAACCTATCCCATTCCCTCCTACATCATCTTCTTAAAGCCTTCCCATTGCACCTTCCAAGTTCCATCTTTAGGGAAACCAGGATTTGTGGTCTTATTTCCATCCCAGCCAGCACACATTAAAGCCACAGCGGCAAGTAAACCTCCGTTTCCAGGTAAATAAATGCGCAGGCGTTCATCTTGGTAGTTATGGCCGTTAATAAGATAAGTATTGGTTTGCACAGGCATCAGCAAGGCATCTATCGCTTTTTCGGGCATATCTAAACGTGTGGCTGTCATGGCTGTCATTGGGAAATCCCATCCCCAGGTATCGTTCCAGCTCCAGTCTTTCCAAACCAGATCAAAGGTTTTGCGCATGGTTGCTTTATCCAATAAATTTGTTTCTGGCAACATACCAAATGCCCCCAATACGGAGGGGTGATCTGTTTTATATTCAGGATTGGTATAAGAATCAGGCGCACTTTCTGCAGCCAGATATACGCCGTTTTGTACAGGCAAGTTAGATAATTTAGCCATCACCCCATCCCATTTTGTATTTCGCGGCATGCCTAAACGTAAACGCCACTCTTGCGCTGTTTTCAAACCCCACGCCCAATAAGCCAGCTCATAGGTAGGATTAAAAGTACTGTCAGCTTTAAAACGCTCTTGTGCCGGAATTAATCCGGGCCCAAGTATATAACGACGTTTTGTGGTATCATAATGCGCAAAAGAAGCCATAAAATCGGCCGTTTTAAATACCAGGTCTTTATATTTTTGTAATACCTTTTCATCTTGATTTGCGCGATATTCCAATTCGGCAAAGGTAATGAGGTGCGGCTGCTGCCAGATCAACATTGCCCCTATTGATGATGGACTTTCGTTCCCTTTATTATCGGTCATTTTCTGCCAGCGTAAGCCATCAAATCCCTGTACCTGCGCAATTTTCTTTGCCTTATCCGCAACCTTAAAATACCAATCAGTACTCCGATTTAACAACTCAGGCCTTCCCCATAGCGCAAAATGAACCCCATGCCACCAATGCATTTCGAGGTGTGGTTTACCAAACCAGCTGTTGTAGGTTAGGCCAGTTTCTTGTGGGGGGAAATCGCCCGAACATTGTATTTTGGTGAGGTATTCGGAAAGGATAATCCTGCGTTCGAGTTCAAATGCACGTTTATCAGTACTTCCACTAAAATCGACCGCAGCACCGCTCATCCAAAAGGCTTTCCATTGCGCTAAACTATTCTGTTGGCTCAGTGCAAAGGACGGAACCACCTCATTCCTTTTCTGCTGCGAAAAAAGGCAGCTAAAGCTAAATGCATGATTGGTTTTATTAGGTGTAAGGGTAAAATAATGTGCCTGTTTTTCGGTCAGCTGAGCCTTTCCCTTCCAAGAAAAGGAAGTATAATAAACTGCAGAGTCGATCTGACGTTTAATTACAGCCCCATCGGCACGCTGCGCCACTACCTGTGAATGGTGTTTGTTGTTATCGCTCCAATTGTTTCCTACATCTGCCCATTCGCCAGTAGCTACCGGGTACCTAACCCTGATTTTTAACCTTCCTGCTACAATTAAAGGCGACGACACCGATGCGCTGATCAGGTCAAGATCCTGATGCCCAACCGTAGTTACCTCAACAGGAATTCCTTCTAAGGTAAAACTACTTTTAATTTCGCCCGTCCAGGGGTTGAGGCTTTGGTTAATGTTTTTGATATCGCTTGCTTTTGCCAGCTGTCCGTTCTTTTTAGTAAGATCGAAACCAATATTCCCCAATTGTAAACGGTGTACATTCTGGCGGAAATAATTACTAGCCGCTTTTGCCCTAAGTGGTGTATTTAACTGCACGGTGTAAGGAATTTTGCGACCATATTGATCGTAATATTTATAGGCTTCGGTGATGTTAAACTTACCTTCATTTTTGTACGATCCCCATCCCCATTGCGATTGTGTGCCTAGTGGAACACCTTTGGCATAGCAATCCGGAAAACTTTGCAATCCTGTGGCATCAACGGTAAAAGCAAAGCGACCATTGCCTACAGATAAGGATGAAAGGGAGTCTATTTTTTTAACCACAACAATATGTCGTGTTACCAATGCTTGCCGGTCAATCTGTGCAAAAACTATATTGCAGATGAAAAGCATTACGAAGAGCATCAAGGGCTTAAATTGTTTTTTGATTCTACACATACCGCTTATTTTATTAAATCATTTAAATATTGAAATTTGTCCCGTCGAAACGGTTTAGGCCATCAAAAGTACCAAACCAAATAAAGCCATCGCGGTCTTGGGTAATGCAGAGCACACCATCATGCGATAGCCCATCTTCGGTAGAATAATGCGCGATACTGCTTTTCAACTGTGAGAAAGCAGTAGCAAAAAACAATAAGAACAAGAATTGGCAATACTATGCTTTTCGATATCCAACCGCTATACTTCATGATTCAAATTAACTAACGAACTAAAGTAAGCGCCATTAAACCAATAATTACATCATTACAAAGTGCAGATAAGGTAAGCTTAGCCAGTGTTTTTTTGGGGTCGAGCTGAATACCCAATGCTGTTGCTGCACCTCCTTTTATATCTTTTCCATTCCAGCTATCGCCATCTTGTGCGGTTACAATTTTACCGGTTTTCAGGTGTATACGTACTGTCCGCTCTGCACCTGTATCGAAAGCGAAACCATCGGTGAAAAGATCCTGTTCAATTGGCCACCAGTTTTCGGGGTTACGCAATTGCAGTTTTTGGGTAGACCCATCGGTATACTTAACCGTAATTTCGCCATTATCCATTCTGCTTTGCATGGGGTTGGTTGTTCCGGCCAAAAGGAAAAATATCCCACTTGCTTTGCCAGAAAGTGGAATTTCTGCTTTTCGGGGGAAATTATCCCACTGAGAAGTATAAATGATATTTTTTGAAGTGCTATCTGATGGTGTTTTAAAAACCACACCGGAAGCCAATGAAAATTCGCCTTTTGCGCACGCCAATTTACGCAAGCCCATATCATTAATTTCGGGTTTTAATTTCGGGTGCGTCCAATCACCAATGCCTTGCCAGGCCAATTGTAAAGTTGTAGTTTGTGGCCGCGGAGACAGGTATTTATGGTTAAAAATCTGACCGACCTGATCGTTAAAATAAGCGGATAAATCTTGTGTTTCCAGCTTTTTACCTGTCCATTCTTTAGTAGTTAAATCTAAAATTTGATCTGACTTTTTCACCGCCTCCTTCAGTTTAAAACAAACAGGGAACCAATACGTGAACGGACCATTCTTAATCTGAGCAAAGAAGGTACGGTCGCCTGGTTCGCCCTGAAGATTTGCACTAAGTTTACTTTCACTGGTATTTATATTGTTAAGCACCTTTTGCGGATCAAATATTTTAACAATTTTAGCCTTTCCAAAATCGATCTGCATTTTCGAACCAGCGGTATAGGCTGCGTTAATTTTGGATGTATTTAAGGTTTCGCCTTCCCAAATCAATTCAACCGAATAGTCTTTTGCTGCTGCACTTTCAATCTCGATTTCGGGTGAGCCAATAGCGTTGGCAACGTTTTTCCACTTTACTGCTTTCCCATTAATCTTAACCGACTTTAATTGATTGCGCTTAGCTTTAATGCGCATTTTAAGTCCGAGCCTAATGGTAAATCTCGGCAACAGCTCATAGGTATCAATTAATCCTTTCCTTTTAAAAGAAAAAGAAAGATCAGGAATGTTTAGGGCCGCGTGATCCCATTCTTGCGGTAAACCTGGTCTGATGAGCAAAGTTTTATCCAACGCATCGGGCACCACACCAAAAAGCCCTTCAACGAGCGTTCGTGAATTAATGCCTACCGGATCACCAAAATCGCGGTACGATTCACCTAAAATGGCATCATAGCGAGAAACCTGGGCAAAATTACCCGGACTGCCTCCAATGTACATGCTGGCCAATAGTTCACTTTTCCAAAGTTTAAAGGCTTCTTCAGTCCTGCCTGCTTGCCAGTTGGCCAGGGCCGTATGGGTAACTTCGGCTAAAACCACATTGTTTAGCGACCATTCGTAAGGCATCCAGTTTGTGGTTGATAGGGTATAATAACCTTTATCTTCGAGTCCTTTCGCCCTTACCGGGATGTGTGGGATATTGGTATCAACATACCTTAAACTCTGCCAGGCCTGAAAAGCATCTGGTACCTCCGAATCTATACTGTGATAAACCGTCCATAAACCTGCAGCTGGATGCAATTGCTGTAGACCTAAAGCATCTTTATATTCTGCATACCAACCTTTTTCTGGCATCCAGAGTTGGGCATTCATGGCTTTTAAAATTTTGTCGGCTTCTTTTTGATAAACACCTGGATCTTCATTGATCAAACGGGCAAGTTTAGCGGCAATTAAATTCGCGCGGTAGTTATAAGCTGAGCTATGTGTTCCGCTTCCGCCACTATATTGCAATGCATCGCTTGCCCAAATGGCTGCATAGGCATCATAAAGGCCATTATCATCCGCATCAAAAACTCTTTTCTCCCAGGCTAAATGCCTTTTAATTACGGGCCACATTTCTTTTACATAAGCTAAATCTCCCGTCCAGTTAAAATGCCAGAGTAATTGATCGATGTACACCAGGTTCATATCATAATGATGCGGTCTGATCGATTTTCCATCCGGTTCGCGACTGATGTAACCATTGCTGAACATTGCAGTCCCCATGGCCTCTTTTGATCGCGAAAGGTTAAAGGCAGTATCGGCCAAAACTGGTCCGCTTTCCGGATTGAGCACCTGCGATTTGGCATATGCATCAAAATGTGTTCTTGCCCGATCGTGCCAACCTAGTGGATCGGCAGTGTAAGGCCCACGCCAACCGGGTAAACGCATCCGCCAGCCTATAGCACCGTGCATATAAGATGGTGCTTCCCAAATTCCATCAGAAGCCATAGTCAAAGCACCACCGATGGTGTTGAAAAAAGGATCTGGTGTATCAACCTGTACCCGGTTGGCTAAAACTTTACGTTTCTTTTCTGACTCCGTAAACTGGGTAGTACTATCCCAGTTTTTAGGTGCATAATCTTTTTCAGGATTTTGGATCAGTACATAAAAATCTTTATCATTTTCTACCTTCATTTTTCCGGAAATTACTGGATTTTGCTGTGTTTTAGATTGATCTAAAGTTAAAGGAGAAGATAAATCAGCAGCATCAGCAATCCTGATTTCTGCAGGAAAAAGTCCATTTATTTTTTTGATTTTGGCGTATTGGAGCTCGAAACTGTTCTTTGTAACCGTAAATAAATTATCCTTACAGTTTTGTTTTTCGAGGTAAAAGGAAGATTCGGGATCTACCCCCATATCGCCACTACGGCTAAACTTTTTATCACTTGCTCCACCGAAAACCCAAAGCAGTTCTACATCCTTTTTCACATTTTCGAAACGGGCTTTTAACACCATACCATCGCTGTTGCTTAATGCAAGGAGGGTTAAATGCAAAGTACCATTTCCAAGCAATGGATCTTTTATCGTGTAAATCATTGATCCTGGACGATACCTGGCGGTAATATCCGTTGCTTTAATCAGCCATTTGCTGTTATTGCCATCAAGTAAGCCAAACTGCAGGTTCCCGCCCATAGCCGGCATGTATAAGGCAAATTCAGGCAGATCGCCAGCCTCGACCCGGAACGCTGTATTGGTTCCATATAAAGCTCTCGTAAACCTTCTTGTACCGTTATGGATAACAAAATCTCTTCCCTCCGGACGGTACCGTAAACTTGCATTTTCATTGTGCCATGTTCCCGATTTTAAGATTGGTGGATAAAGTTCCTGTGCAAAAAGTGAATTTACCGATAAACCCAGGCAGTAAAATAAACTGTAAAATCTTTTCATTTCTCGAACGGCTAAGGATTTACACTTACTGAATTACTTACTTTCAACTTGCTTTGGTCTGCGCTTGTAATATTTACCCGGTCAAAGGTCCAGTTTTGCCCAAAATCGATCGTTCCGGCAGTAGCTGCTTCTATTTTCAGGTTGGAGAGATTAAAGTTTTTCAATATGGTTTCAGAAAAACCAATGGCATTGATTGCCTTTTTAGCGCCGGTAGCGGTAACATTAAACACGTTGATATTCTGTATTTTAGGAATGCCCTTGTTTGCTGGTTCTACATGGGTTAAAAGTTTGGTCCAATGTGCAGGGATAGAATCCGGATGGTATCCAGCCGGTAATGTAGAGTAACTGTAAGCAGGATTCCAGTTCGGATTTACCTGAATTACATTGCCCACACCATGCATGGTAATGTTACCGAAATATACATCTTCTACCGTACCTCCCCTTGTTTTGGCCGATTTAATATTAATTGCATTGCCCGTTCCATAGCCTACCAGATCGGTGGCCCATACATGGCGGATACTGCCCGAAGTTTCGCTACCCAAAGTAAGTAAGCCTGCTCCTTTACGCGCCACACAATTGCGGATTACTACGTATGCTGTTGGTCGGTTAACCCTTAGGCCATCCCAATCGCGACCGGCTTTAAGGCAGAAATTATCATCATTACAATCGATATCACAATTTTCGATCAGTGTCCATAACGAAGAATCAACGTCAATTCCGTCTGTACTCGGGCCACTGCCATCTACATTATTCCGAATGGTAATATGATCTACCGTTACATAAGAAGAGTACAAAATCTGCACGGTCCAGAACCCAGCCTGTTGAACATGAATATCTTTGATTATCACATCCTTAGCCGATTCGACCAGTATCGTTCTTGGTCGTTTAGCATCATAATCTACAATCCACCTTAACCCTTTCAGGTCATATTCTTTTCTTAAATTCCAGTAATATTCCCAAAATGGTTTGCCCTGGGCATTAATGAGTCCCTTACCTGAAATCGAAGCTTTATCTTTTTTTAGAATGTTGATTAGTGCCGCAGGCCATTTCATTTCGATTCCAGCTACACGTGTATCGATTTCAGGATAATCTTTAATATCCTGGCTACCCAAAATTTCAACACCTTCATCAATCTTTAAATTGACGCCATTTTTAATAAAAATGGATCCCGTAAGGTATTTGCCCGCTTCAAAAGAAACGATCCCCCCACCTTTCGCTGCGCAATCATCAATGGCTTTCTGAATGGCATTTGTAGCCAAAGTTTTACCATCATTTATCGCTCCATATTTATTTACAAGGTAATTAGTCTGTTTGAAACTAAATTTCCTCGCACCCACTTTGCTTACCCAATCTGGTGTTCTGGGTTGGGAAAAAACGGTAATACTAACGAGCATAAAGGTTGTAAGCATAAAAGAGTGGATGCTTTTCATAAAATTCCGGAATATATTTGGCTATACGTTATAGCTAGCGTTATATAGCTGCTGGTTTATTTCCGGTTAATATATAAAACGTGGCGCGCCCAACCGTCCTGCTGCATCCTGCATAAAAACGCCAAAAGATGTTGTGTTTTTATGCTTTCTGCCAAATAATCGGGCAGGTTCTTTTAGTTTATCAGCAAACAGCCCAAGATAAGGATGAATAATTTCCGCAGTCGGTGAGATGTATTGTAAAAAATGAATCTTTATTGGATTATTTTAGAACTAAAAATTTGGAAAAGTTCAGATAAAGTAGTTTACATGCCTGACAAACAGTGGTTTAGTTCATAAAAAAACCGGAAAGAATGTTTCGAAAAACTATCTTTCCGGCTCGGTACCCAGCGCCGGAGTCGAACCGGCACGGTTTCCCACAGGTGTTTGAGACCAGCGCGTCTACCAATTCCGCCAGCTGGGCATTTGCTTATTCAGCGGGATGCAAATGTATAAATTAAGCACTTAATTCGCAAATTTTATTTGCTTCTTTTTATGTCTGATCTGATTTACTAAAACCTTCATCTTTTAACAAATTATCTAATAACAACTGGTTCAATTGTTTAACTTCTTTTTTGTTCATTTTCATATCAATTGGCAGATAAACTAAATTTTGAAGTATTAGCTCATTTGAGGTTTTTGGCGGCAAACTCGTGAAACCTTTCTTAACTAAACTGGAGGCTTTTGAAGTGGCATCGAATCCTTTTTCTCTTAATTCATAAATTAACTGTGATGGATTAGCCACTATTATCGGAATTACCCAGTGTGTATGCCTTAAGTTTGCAGCACCAATGATATTTCGCGAATCAACATTCAACAATAACTGGTTTGCCAATATCTTTCTCTTATCAATACGAGATTGATCAAAATCATTCATGCTATGCCGCAACATACACAAATTAGCATAACATGGCCTGTATTTGATTTTCTCCATTACATCTGCGCCAGGAAAACCTCTTGTAAAACCGGTAATAAAAGCATCAAAGTCTTTATCAAATTGCTTGCAAAGCCAATAAGCTAGGCTAAATGGCCATCTTAAGGTAAGTATGTTAATCAGGGTAGCAATGATTATTTTTTTGAAGTATCGGTTACCTTTTTGTACCGGCAGCCTATTGTTTAATATTTTTACCGCAGTAAATAGTTGCTCGTTTCTAATATGAAGTATAGCACCGCTTAAAGCGGTATTCGTCTTAATTAGGCCAAAACTGAACAATACCACGTGCGATTTTAAATTACCTTCATAAATTCCATCATAAGCTTGTGCACAATCTTCTATTACGACCAGATTATGCCATTTGGCTATGTCAATCAATGGTCGGGTATCCATTATGCCACCAAATAAATGGGTAATGAGCAGCAGCTTTGTTTTGGGAGTAATAGCTGATGCTATCTGGTCAGCAGATATGCCTAGTGTATTTCTATCAATAGGTAATGGTACAACTTTTAAATGATAGGCAGCAATGATTGCAAACATATCAGGGATATTAATATCTGCAACCAATATTTCGTCGCCAGGCTCAAGATTTAGTGCTTCTAATACGAGATGCAAACCTGTACGGACAGAAAGGCATGGCAACTGCCCTTCAGAAAACCGGGGCTGTTCTTTTTTAAAACCGCAAGCACTACCAATACAGTATAATGCACCTTTGAAAAGTGCTGTAAAACGAATATCTAACCTACCTCTGGCGATCATTTATTAAACGCATATAACAAAAGGTTAGTAATTTGTGCAAAGGTAATTAGTTTAGCGCGCGTTCATCTTTCAATTTTCGATCAACTACAAAGGGCATAAAGGGCAAAAGTGATGCTAAAAAGATGAGAACGGCTTTACCAAACTTCCATTTTTGTTCTTGCCAAGCCAAAACTAAGGTGGCTGCATATAACACAAATAATAATCCGTGGGCCCATCCTGTATATTTTACATACAAAGGAAGATCTGCAAAATATTTTAACGGCATGGCTACAAATAATAAAAGCAGATAGGATATGCCTTCTGCTACGGCCACTTTGCGAAAAATAGAAAGGGAGCTATTCATTGATCTGATTGTTTGCTCCGAAAGTAAAACAAAGCTTTTGCCTATCAAAAACTAAAAAATGATTTTACAATCGGGTGTTTTAAAGCGGTTGAAGGCGGAAGGTTTAGGGCTTCCCATTTTTTAACCGCAGCGGACACGAAGAAAAGGCACAAAGTACAAAGCGTTGGGCGCTTTTTTTTTACGCTACTATCTTCGGACCTCCGACTTCAAAATTCTTCCATCTATTTCGGCAAGCGCTCCCTGATCCGATCAACGTATTTCTGTCGATAAAAATTATCCTTAATCGAGGGCAGTAGTGCATCGGATGCTGTTGGGTTGCTATCAAAACGGCCTATTAGATCATTCAGTTCATTAGCCAGGTCTTTTTCTATGGCATCAACATCTCGTTTTACCTGCGCTAGTTTTTCGGCATCTGGCTCAAATTCCAAATCCATTAAGGCCTCATTTACATCCATCATTTCCATTAGAAAAGATTGGGGCAGTTGATAACCTTCATCTGTTTCTACAATCCCTTTTAACTCGAGCACGTATTTTAAGCGTTTTTTAGCATTACTCAGTGTCTGATAAGCCTTATTGTTCAAAGTTGACAGATCGAGCACTTCTTGCTGCTTCTCTTCGCTTTCATTGGCATAAAAATCGGGATGAAACTGCTTGCTAAATGCATAAAATTTTGTTTTAACTGCATTTTGATCTGGATTAAACTGGATCGGTAAGGCGTAAAAATCGAAATAATTAATATCTGTTGTTGCTGCGCTCATGGTGCATATTAAATTAAAAAGCCGCAGATATTCAGATTGACTTATCAAATCTGCGCATCTGCGGCAATTATATAAATTTGGTTTTACTTACCGAAAGATTTTAGAATATCATTACCAAAAGCAAACACCATTAAACAGATCAAGATCACAAAACCCACAATTTGCGCCTTTTCCAGCACTTTTTCGCTTACAGGCTTACGTTGTACCATCTCAATTAAAAGAAACACTACATGGCCGCCATCTAAGCCCGGAATAGGCAATAAATTCATAAATGCCAATGCCATTGAAATCAATCCTGTTAAAGTCCAGAATTTAACCCAGTCGAAAGTACTGCCATACACCTTGGCAATTCCAATTGGGCTGCTGATATTACGCGCACTTAACTTTCCGGTTATCATTTTACCAATGCCTTTTGCATTATCTACAAAAGTGCTCCATGCCATGTTTGCACCAACAGGTAACGACTCTATAAAGCCAAAATCTACATGCGCAGTTTCAGGCATTTTTAAATTAGGGACAATTCCAATCGTTCCATCTTTGCTTACCTTAAGGTTGAATGTTACTTCTTTGCCTTTGCGTAAGGCATTAATGGTAATTGGTTTTAATTTGTTTTTAGAAACCTCTTCTTTAAACTGATCGAAAAAAGTAATCTGTTTTCCATTAACCGATAAAATACTATCGCCCGGTTTAATCCCTGCAGCATAAGCTGGATATACGGGTTTCTCGAACTTTCGGCCAAACAGTTTATCAAAAAAAGATGGTTTATCTGCTTTTTCATCAGGCGCACTTACCTTTTCTACACTTTCCATCGTATATCTGGGCGAGATAAAATTCTCTTTATCGTTTTTCGATATTTTATTTAAAATAATATCCGGAACAGAAATGTAAAGTGTTTTATTATCCCTTAAAATGGTCAATTGGGCCCCATCAAACAATACTTTGCTCGATATAGCATCTTCAAAACGGATTAACTTGTTGCCATTGATGGCCAAAATCTTATCTCCGTTTTTTAAACCGATTTCTTTCCCAATTGCGCCTACAGAAATACCATCGTTCAGTTTGCTGTTAACGGTATAATTTTGCCCCACGTTGAAGGTTAACATCCAGAAGATAAAAATACCTACAATTACGTTTACGATAATACCACCAAGCATCACGATTAAACGTTGCCAAGCTGGCTTAGAGCGGAATTCCCAAGGTTGTGCAGGTTGAGCCATTTGCTCAGTATCCATACTTTCGTCAATCATTCCGGCAATTTTTACATAACCGCCAAGTGGCAACCATCCCACTCCATATTCAACATCACCTCTTTTGAAGCTAAAAAGTTTGAAACCCCAAGCATCAAAAAATAAATAAAATTTTTCTACTTTAATACCAAATGCCCTGGCTGCCAAGAAATGCCCTAATTCGTGTAATATTACCAATAAAGACAATCCGAGCAGCAGCTGCCCCGCCATAATCAATCCATTCATATTTTCTTATAAAATTTTTATGTTAGATGTTAAACTATACTTTTTGTTACTAATTCGCCGGCTAAGATACGGCTATGTTTGTCAGTTTCTAAATAATCGCTCAATTGCGGTTTTTCAACAAAACTGATTTCTTCCATACACTGTTCAATAACCTCACTCATCTGCAGGAAACCGATTTTATCCTTCAAAAATGCGGCAACAACAATTTCATTAGCGGCATTTAAAATACAAGGCATGTTTCCGCCTTTTCTTAATGAAGTAAATGCCAGGTCTAAATTCCTGAATGTTCCCATGTCGGCTTTTTGAAAGCTAAAGTTTGGATAATCTAGGAAGTTAAAACGTTTAAAATTGTTTTTTAGCCTGTCGGGATAATTTAAAGCATATTGAATAGGCAATTTCATATCTGGAACACCCATTTGTGCTTTCATCGATCCATCGGTAAACTGAACAATTGAATGGATGATAGACTGAGGGTGAACAATGACATCAATCTGGTCTACATCAAGATTAAACAACCATTTTGCCTCAATTACCTCCAGGCCTTTATTCATTAGGGATGCAGAATCGATTGTGATTTTTGCGCCCATCACCCAGTTGGGATGTTTTAAAGCCTGCTCTTTCTTTACTGTTGTTAAAAAATCTGCTGTTTTGCCCAAAAATGGTCCGCCCGAAGCTGTTAAATAAATCTTTTCGATTTCATTCTGCTCCTCGCCTACCAAACACTGAAATATAGCTGAATGCTCTGAATCGACCGGTAAAATTTTAACCTGGTGTTCAGTCGCCAGTTGTGTAATCAGTTCGCCCGCTACAACCAAAGTTTCTTTGTTGGCCAAAGCAATGTTTTTTCCAGCCTTAATGGCTTCAATAGTAGGTTTTAATCCTACAGAGCCCATTAATGCCGTTAATACCACATCACTATCGCCATAAGCAGCAACTTCTGACAATGCGGCTTCGCCTGCTAAAACTTTAATATTCAAAGCCGACAAGGCATTTTTCACTTCACTGTACTTGCGCTCATCACAGATTACTACTAGATCAGGTTTAAATTCTATTGCCTGCTGAATAAGTAATGCTGAATTCTTTAAGGCAGATAATACAGCTACTTTAAATGTATCGGGATGGTCCCTAACCACTTCTAGTGCCTGTGTACCTATACTTCCTGTAGAACCTAATATGGTTATTCTTTTTACAGATTGCTGTATTGTTATATTGCTCAATTGTTTTCTTTCTCTCGTATTAAAAATTTAATTGCTTTGATAGCATTCGATTAAATTTTCAATTTTCGTTTGTAAATTTTATCAGTTGATGAATTTCTTTCGGCAAAGTTTCCAAAGTTGCAAAAATCTTTGAATACGTTTCCTCATTTACCAACTTTCTAACTCTTGCTTTTTCGTTCCAGTCTAAACATTCCTTAACCGAACCAAAGCTATAATAATAAAACTTGACCTTATCTTTCTTATGATAACGGCCAAAGCCTTCGGCAATATTGGCCGAAATGGAATCAACAGCATCAACAAACTGTTGACCAATGGTATATTTTGCAAACCATCCCAACCCGTAACGAAATCCCATACCAGAATGCTCAAATGAAATGACTTTGTATATGCCGTTATCTTATTTAATTGTAAATAATTTTTTTCCATGTTATTGCTAAGCGTTGATTATCAACAACAATTTAGCAATTTTCATTTGCATCATGCCAAACAATTCAACAATCTAACAATTAAACAATTTTAATTAGCTCAATGCTAGGCAACAATATACACCTCTAAAGCATCCGCCAATTTCCGATCATTGCTCAAACGCGGTACTTTATTCTGTCCACCTAACTTCCCTTCACTTTTCATGTAGTTTACAAAAGCATCTTTTTGCAAAGTACGTATAATCAATGGCTGAAGGATGTTTCCTTCAATCAGGTCAAAGTAATAAATATTTTTCTTTTGCAAAGCTTCGTCAACCTTTTTGCTAAAAGCAGCCATATCTTTTGGGGCAGATGAAAATTCTACAAACCACTCGTGGTAAGGCAATTGACCTGTTTCAGGATTAACCTGAGGCGCAACTGTAAATTCTGTAATTTCTACCTGTTCTTCATTGGCCACGCTTAAAATTGCCTGTTCTACCTCTTCCCCTATTACATGTTCGCCAAAGGCAGAAATGAAATGTTTTATCCGTCCGGTTACCACAATTTTGTAAGGATTTTTAGAAACAAACTTAATGGTATCGCCGATGCTGTAGCCCCACAAACCAGCATTGGTATTTAAAATTAACGCATAGTTGGTATCTAGTTCAACCTCGCCAAGCGATAACCGTGTTGGGTTATCGTTGTAATATTCATCAGCAGGAACAAATTCGTAAAAAATCCCCGCGTTGGCCAGCAACAATAGTCCTTTATCCTTTTGTGAATCCTGGTAAGCAATAAACCCCTCCGAAGCTGGGTAAGTTTCTATCGCATCAATTTTCTTACCGATGCTTTGTTCAATTTTTGCCCGATAAGGCTCAAAATTTACACCGCCATAAATAAACAGACTAAAATTCTTGAATATTTCGGCAATTTTCTTCCCACCTGCTTTCTCTGAAAGTTTATCGAAATACATCTGTACCCAAGGTGGAATACCCGAAATCAAGGTCATGTTTTCATTGATGGTTTCCTCAACAATGGCATCAACTTTTTGTTCCCAATCTTCGATAATATTGGTTTCGTAAGAAGGCAATCGGTTCTTTTGCAGATAGGCTGGCACATGGTGGGCCACAATGCCCGATAAACGGCCAACATTGATTCCATGTTTAACACTTAAAACCGGACTTCCCTGCAGAAAGATCATCTTTCCGTTTACAAAATCGGCCCTGCCTGTTTCATTAATATACGTTAAAATAGCATTACGGGCAGCTTTTATATGTTCAGGCATCGACTCTTTCGATAGCGGAATATATTTTACACCTGAAGTAGTACCAGATGTTTTGGCAAAATAGAGTGGTTTACCCTTCCAAAGCACATCCGCTTCACCCGCTACTACGCGGTCTACATAAGATTTTAATCCTTCATAATCCTGAACGGGAACATGTTTTTTAAAATCGGCATAGGTTTTAATCTCAGCGAAATGATGATCTTTTCCAAATGCAGTATTTTTTGCCTCGTCAATCAGCTTTTTCAGGATATTATGCTGAGCATTTAGGGCATTATGCTTCCATTTGTTAATCTGCCAAACTACAAATGCCGCAAAGGGTTTACTTAATGCTGCTTTTAATCCCATGTTTAATGCTTGAATTTTGGAATGATAGAATGACTTAATAGCGAATATCGGGGCTTAAACGATATTATGCAAAATATCCGGATGCTCATCGCCTTTATATTCGCTCGAAATTTTACGGTATGCAACCGTTAAGGCTACACTAGAAAGTGGAACGATGATAAATGAACTTAAAATATTTACAATGAAAGCCACCAACGGCCATTGCAGGTAGTTGAGTAAGAGATAAATTAAATAACCTCCACCTAAAACCACCAATAACAATAAAATCTTAGTGAAATTTCCTTTAGTGGTAGCCAAACTCAATTTAATCGAATCGAAAGGCGTTGCCCCTTTATCAATAATAAAAAACGGGAAAAATGAAATTCTTAACCAAGTGATAAATATGGCGATAATGCCTACTGAAATGGCCACGTTTTTAACAATTGTTACATTAATTCCGGTATAAATAAAAGGAAAAGCAACCAGGATTACCACCAGGTAAACGCCAAGGATACAGCCCACAAAATAAAGGGTAGCCAATAGGAATCTGATAATTTGTTGTCTGGTTGGAAGCGTGTCGACAATTTTCACATCGTTTTCTTCATCGTCCATTAAATGGAAAATATATTTAAACAGCGAAAGGTTGATGGTAAAATAAAGCAAAACGAAAATAATTACCATCACAACGCTTAATGCCTTGCTTACATCTTTAATAAAAAAGGCCATTAAACTCGATGCGCTTGCCGTAATAAACATCAAAAAACATAGCGTAGCAATCGAGAAGTAGTGTTTCTTGGTAATGCTCCACGCCTTTTGAATTACATCATTAACGGCGAACGTACTTTCTTTTAAATAATTTATCATTGTTGTTTGAATACCACACGTTTAAATAAATCCTGTATAAATCCTAAACCATAAGCGGTTAATTGGATAAACGAAGATATAATGCTCAAAAATGCAACTTTTAACGATTTATTTACAGACCATGAATGAAAAAATATCAACATAAAGTAAATCAATAA
>Ga0182006_1000508_pt1 | contig 29663 bp, 22 predicted proteins | sample Sormic07211104_1_FD_123022 | JGI IMG/M metagenome (GOLD analysis project Ga0182006, IMG submission 123022) | Rhizosphere microbial communities from Sorghum bicolor, Mead, Nebraska, USA - 072115-104_1 MetaG | ecosystem: Host-associated > Plants > Roots > Rhizosphere | place: USA: Nebraska...
AGGCTTTATCCTTCCGCCCGATGACCGAGGCCGACCTCGACGCCGTGCTGAAAATCGAATATGCGGCGTTCAGTCACCCCTGGACCCGTGGGATTTTTCTCGATGGGCTGGGCAAGTACCAGATCTGGTTGATGTTCGAAGGCGAGCAGCAAGTGGGGCACGGTGTGGTGCAGATCATTCTCGACGAGGCGCATTTGCTCAATATCACCGTCAAGCCGGAAAACCAGGGCCGCGGTCTGGGCCTGGCATTGCTCGAACACCTGATGTCCCGCGCACATGCCGCGAACGCGCGGGAGTGCTTCTTGGAAGTGCGGGACAGCAACACCGCAGCGTTCCGGTTGTACGAGCGCTACGGTTTCAACGAAATCGGCCGTCGCCGGGATTACTACCCGGCCGTGGGTGGCCGTGAAGATGCGGTGGTCATGGCCTGTACTCTGGTCGACTGACCACCCGAGCCAATGTGGGAGGGGTTAAGCCGACTCCCACAGGTGAACCGCGCCAGTCAGCGTTTGCCACCTATAGGGTCGATATCCGCCAGTTCTGCCTCATCCAGTCCATTCCCACCGCCGATATCGTCCTCGTCTACAACACTGAGATCGAAATCGGCAGGGCTGTCTTCCCCGGCCTCTCGCGCATCCCGCGCGCCGTCTTCGTGGATCAGGGTTTCGGGGCTCATGTCGTCGTCGGTGGCTTCATGATCGTCGGTGGAGGCCCCGGTCATCCCGGCTTCACGCACGCGTTCATCAGGCATCAGGTGTTCGCGCTCGCCACGGGGGATTTCGTCGCCGATTTCTGCGCTGGGTGCCTCGTCGTCGAAATCCAGCTCGCGCATCGAGCCCATGCGGTCTTCGTTGTCATCAATCGGTTCGGGCTGGGTAGCGCCGTAGGGACGTCGTGATTCAGTCATGGCCAATCCTCATACTGTGGGGCATATAGTGTGTGGACAGGCACCGCGCCCGAAAGATTCAAGCTAATTGCCGCGCGGCGTGACCTGGACGAGTGGTCGTGTGTCACACAGCTGCGCATCATTCCTGAGGCTTTCCTGATGAACGAACTACAAGACCTGCTTGATAACAACGAACGCTGGGCGGATGCGATCAAACAGGAAGATCCCGAATTCTTCGCCAAGCTCGCCCGCCAGCAAACCCCGGAATACCTATGGATCGGCTGTTCCGATGCACGGGTGCCGGCCAACGAGATCGTCGGCATGTTGCCGGGCGATCTGTTTGTGCACCGCAACGTGGCCAACGTGGTACTGCACACCGACCTCAATTGCCTGTCGGTGATCCAGTACGCGGTCGATGTGCTCAAGGTTAAGCATATCCTCGTCACCGGCCACTATGGCTGCGGTGGCGTGCGGGCTTCGATGCAGGACCGCCAGTTCGGCCTGATCGATGGCTGGCTGCGCACCATTCGCGACCTTTACTACGAAAACCGTGACCTGCTGGCCCAGTTGCCGACCGAAGAGGAGCGCGTCGACCGCTTGTGCGAGTTGAACGTGATTCAGCAGGTGGCCAACGTCGGTCACACCAGCATCGTGCAGAACGCCTGGCATCGCGGGCAGAGCCTGTCGATCCACGGTTGCATTTACGGCATCAAGGATGGCCGCTGGAAGAGTTTGAACACCACCATCAGTGGCTTCGAGCAACTGCCGCCGCAATACCGCCTGCGTCCGTTGGGCGAAGCCTAAGGCCGCTTGCGTTCGCGCCATCGAGCCATGAACGCCTGCCCTTCGGCGTTCAGTGGCTCATCGCGACCGGTGATCCAACCCCGGCAGTTCAACTCGCCGCACTGGCAGGCGAATTGCCGGAACAGCACGTCTTCGGTGTTGGCGTAATCGCGGGTCAGTGGGGCGCCGGCAGGGATGTCGCACAAGGTCCAGACTTCCAGGTAATGCAGGTCGAGAAACACATTCGGCGTGCAGGAGTGCGGAAACAGGCCGCTGAACCAGCCATCGTAAAGATGAATGCGCGACGACAGTTGCAGGGTATGCAAGCGCCGCTCACTCAAGGCATAGCCCGATATCTTGGCGATGCAAACGCGGCTTTCGAACGGTACGCGCGCAGTGATCCGCATGGTCAGCCCATCGGTCGATGGCACGACGTCGAAGTCGCGTGTGGAGGGGTAGTCGTTTCCAAGCGCGGGCTTGAACGGGTAAAGACAGTCACTTCTGGCGTTTTTAGCCTTAGCCATGGTCTGAGTCTTCATAACTCTCCTTGGTCAGGCTGCATCGACTCCGTTGGTGGCTGACGACCAGTCTTGCAGCAGATGGGCTCCGGGCAAGACTCGCTGATGTTGGATCCGATTTCTACTGTCAAATCTGACAGTAGAAATCGGCTGTTTTTTGTGCCTTTTACAGCGCTGGCGCCGTGATCGTGGGGGGTGGCGCCGGTTCCTTCAGCTGTTTGAGTTGGGTTTTGATCGGCGGCGTGGCGCATTTGGCATTGGCTTGTTCCGGCGTCAGCTTGCGTACCGAGGTGTAGAACAGCTCACAGGTCTGCTCCTTGCGCGTGACTTGCCAGGTATTCATGCAGGCTTTGAGCAACACATTCGGGTCGCTGGCCGGTTTCTGCCCCATACCGGCCTGCCAGCAGGCGGCACTCAAATCCTGGCCCATGACTTTCAAACCTGCCTCATCGGCCTTCTGCTCGTTGCCGTCATAGGTCGCCGGGTCGGCGGCATACCAAATGTAGCTGGGGTGGTTGGAGCCCAGCACCGATACGTTCTGGCCGGCGGCCGGGCTGATCTGCGCCAGGCCCAGCACGCCCACGGTTTGCCCATATTGCTGCTTGATCCAGTTACGCACCGGTGCGCCGAACGCCACCATCGGCAGCGCTCCGTTGGGCAACAGGCTCAGATCCTTGACCATACGCGTCTGGTAGTCGGTGAAGTAGCTGTAGACCGCCTCCAGGTCTTTCCCGGCGTTGGACGGCGCGGCGATGGGGGCGATATCGATAATGGTCTGATAGGCCGGAGTCTCGGTGGCGGGGACGCCATTATCGGTGAGCAGCGTCGCCCAGCGGTCGGTAGTGGCCGATTCCAGGTAGTCCTGGGCCTGAGTCAACGAGTAGTCCGGCGGGAAGTGCAACAACTCGATGCTCTTACGGTTCTCCAAGGCCATGCCCAGCGGCAGGAACAGGTACCAGTTATAGGCCCACTTGCCGTCGCTGTTGAGTTTGCTGGCGCCCTGATACGCCAGGTCGGCGGTGTCGAGCAGGGTGGTCAACGGTTGACCATAGGTGTCCGGCACACCGCTGAACGTCGCCGTGAGCTGGCCGTCATGGCTTTTCACGCTGACTTTGGCGCGGCTGTAACCGTCGCGTTGCAAGCTCTGGTTCAGGTAATGCTCGGCGGTCTGCTCCAGTGTCCATGGCCGAAAACAGATCACATGGCAGTTATTGGGAAACGCGAATAATTGGGTGACGCGTTGCGTGCTGCCCAAAGGTACTTCGATATCGGCCTGCACGACCGCACTGGCCATCAGTGCGGCCAGGGTCAGGGACAGCCTGGTCGATTTGAACATAATTGATTCCTTGTCAGCGAAAGCCCGTCTGCGCGGGATGAAGGCCCACTTGCACACAGTAGCGGCTGACCAGGAAAACCGCGTGCTAAATCGCCAAGGGTGTCGCTATTGGATAAGAAACTGTAGGGCGTTGCTTAGATCGCCCATCGGTGCCTGACCGCGCGCAACCATAGCGTCATCGCGCTGCTTGAGGCCGGGCAGGGTCTCCAACTGGAATACCCGGGTGATCAGGCGCAGGATCGATGCGGTGTCGTACACCGTATGGTCCACGGTGCCCTTGCGCGCAAACGGCGACACCACCAGCGCCGGCACCCGACTGCCCGGCCCCCAGCGGTCGCCCTTAGGCGGCGCGACGTGGTCCCACCAGCCGCCGTTTTCATCGACGGTCACCACCACCACCATGTTTTTCCATTGGGGGCTTTCCTGCAGCACCTTCAAGACACGCGCGATATGGCGATCGCCCGAAGCCACATCGGCATAACCGGCGTGCATGTTCAGGTTGCCCTGGGGCTTGTAGAACGTCACCGCCGGCAGCTTTCCGGCTTGTGCATCGGCCAGGAACTTGTTGGTACTGGACTCATCGCCCAACCCACCATCACGTAGACGTTTGCTGCGTTCCGCCGGGTTCTGCGGCCCCTGTTGCTTGAAGTAATTGAACGGCTGATGGTGGTACTGGAAATTGGGGATCTTCGGGATACCGCCCGAGTCCTTGAACTGATCCAGCGTCGCCTGCCACGCCCCGGCGTACCAGGCCCAGTCGATATTCTTTTGCGACAGCTTGTCGCCGATGTGTTCGTGGGTCTGCGGCACCAGCACATTGGGCAGGTCGGGCTTGGAGTAATCCGGGTTTTGCGGGTCGCGTATCCAGGTCGGCCAATAGGGCGGGGCCAGGGTATTGACCGCGTAACCGTCCGGGGTCAGTGCGCTGGGACCGAACTGCGGCGGGCCGCTCATCGCGCTGGCCGGAGAATTGTCCAGCGGCTTGAGGCGCGTGTCGGTGGGGTCATCGCTTTGCAACGTGGCGATCTGCGATTTAGCCACCGATTGTGCGGCGTTCGGGTACACCGGCGCGGTGGCGCTGATCAGGTATTGGTGGTTTAGAAACGAACCGCCAAACGCACCCTGGAAGAAGTTGTCGCAGAGCACGAACTCTTTGGCTACATCCCACAGGCGCAGGGAATAACGGCTCTGGGCGTAATGGCCCATCACCAGCCCGCCGGCGTCGGCCCAGGCGACAAAACCGTCGTTCTTGCCACCGTTGATCTGCATCTGGTTCTGGTAAAACACATGCCATAGATCGCGGGTCACAAGGCTCAACGGCAAGTCTTCGGCATTCGGGCCCTTGAGGGCGAACGGTGCGTTGGGCAGGTTTTCCTGGAATTGCACTGTGTTGGGGTAGGTCACCCCGTCCACGCTTTGCGGTCCGACCTGCAGCACACCGCCCCAGGCTGGAGGCAGGGTGGCCAACAGGCTGCCGTCGCGGTCGCGTTGCTGGTATTGGGCGGCAGACAGCGCCGACAGCGGTTTCTCCACGCCGGGGAAATCCGCAAACAAATTATTGAAGCTGCGGTTTTCGGCGTAGATCACCACCACGGTTTTAACCTGGTCGCGCAGGGCTTTGTCTAGCTCCTGCGGGGTCAGTGGCCGTGTCTGGGGTGGGTTTGGCCCTTCGCCGGTGTGGCCGCAGCCGCTCAAGGTAGCGCCCACCCCCAGTACCGCCGCGCCTCCCAGGAAGCGCCGACGGCTGGTGTCCACGGGCGGTTGAGTTACGGAATCGGTGGAAGGGCGGTCTTCGTGCTCGTCGCTCATTGCGGGGGAGTCCTGGCGAGATGTTGCAAGATGTTTCGCAGGACGGTAGCAGGGGGAGATGACGGAACCAAGACAACAGCGCGACCTGCCGGAGCTGCGAGGCCCTGTGGGAGGGGGCTTGCCCCCGATGACGGCCTGACAGTCGACTAGAATTTCGCATCATATACCGGCTGGCGCGCCTGATTGACTGCGCCCGTTGCAATAACTGGCGCAGTCCCCAATCGCCTACGGCATCACCGGCGGCAAATACGCCAGCGTGGTCCCCAGTGCCCACAACAAAAACAACACCAGCGGCGTGTGCACCAGCAATTGCACGAACGAGAAACCGATCAAATCCCTCGCTTTAAGCCCCAGCACGCCCAATAGCGGCAGCATATAGAACGGGTTGATCAGGTTCGGCAGCGCTTCGGCGGCGTTGTAGATCTGCACCGACCAGCCCAGGTGGTACTGCAGATCGTTGGCCACTTGCATCACATACGGTGCCTCGATGATCCACTTGCCGCCGCCCGACGGAATAAAGAAGCCCAGCACCGCCGAGTACACACCCATCAGCAGCGCGTAGGTGTCGTGGGAGGCAATGGAGGTGAAGAACGTTGAGATATGGTGCGCCAGGGTCTGGCCGTCGCCGCCCTTGACCACCGTCATCAGCGCGGCGATCGAACCGTACAACGGGAATTGGATCAACACCCCGGTAGTGGTTGGCACCGCGCGGGCCACGGCATCCAGGAAGCTGCGCGGGCGCCAGTGCAACAGCGCACCGACCATGATGAACAGGAAGTTATAGGTATTGAGCCCCGAGATGGCACTGATCGCCGGCTTGGTCGAGAACTCATGGAACAGCCAACCGGCGGCCAGCAGCGCCAGCAGAATGGTCAGCAGCGGGCTGTGTTCCAGCCATTCGCCGGGGCGCGTCGGCGCCTGTGGCTTGGGCAGGTTGAAGGCCGGGTCGACGCCGCAAGCCTGGGCGTCGCGGGCGCTGTTCGGGCCGGGGGCGGTGGCGTAGGCGATGATCAGCGACACCACGATCAGCGCCAGCAACAGCACACCGGACTGCCACAGGAAGATCGTCTCGGTGAAGGGGATCATCCCGGTGATCGCCAGGATCGATGGCGGCAAACTGCCTGGGTTGGCCTGCAACTGCGCGGCCGACGACGACAACCCCAGGGCCCACACGGCGCCCAGGCCCAGGTAGGCGGCCGCACCCGCCGCGCGGTAATCCATGCGCAGATCAGTGCGCCGGGCCAGGGCGCGTACCAGCAACCCGCCGAACACCAGGGACAAGCCCCAGTTCAGCAGCGACGCGACCATGGAAATCAGCGCCACCCACGCCACGGCCGAGCGGCCGTTCTTGGGGATGCGCGCCAGGCGGTCAATCAGGCGCACCGCTGGCGGTGAGCTGGCGACCACATAACCGCCGATTACCACAAAGGCCATTTGCATGGTGAACGGGATCAGGCTCCAGAAACCATCGCCAAAGGCTTTGGCGGCGTCGGTCGGGGCGGCGCCCATGCCCAGGGTCGCCACGGCCACGATGATCACCGCCAGTGCGGCGAACACCCAGGAGTCCGGGAACCAGCGTTCGGCAAAGTTGGAGCAGCGCAGGGCAAATCGGGCATAGCGGCTTTCTTCGATAGCGTCGGCCACGAGTCATTCCTCTTGTCGTTATTATGGGTTTGGCAGTTTTCCGGCATGTTCCGCTACGGCCATTGATATGGGAATGCAGTTATCTTCATCGATCCATGAGGAAAACAAATATATCTGCCGCGATTGCCATGATCCGGTTCAACTCATAACCTGCACGCCATTTTGTTTGTCTGCCGAGCCATTCCATGACTGCCACCTCTGTCGCACAGGCGCAGCGCTTTTCCCGCTCCGACTACAAAACCCTGGGCCTGGCCGCCTTAGGCGGTGCCTTGGAAATCTATGACTTCATCATCTTTGTGTTTTTCGCGCTCACCCTGAGCCAACTGTTCTTCCCGCCAGAAATGCCCGAATGGCTGCGCCTGCTGCAAAGCTTCGGCATCTTTGTCACCGGCTACCTCGCGCGCCCGCTGGGCGGCATCCTGATGGCGCATTTTGCCGATCACCTGGGGCGCAAACGGGTATTCAGCCTGAGCATCTTGATGATGGCCTTGCCTTGCCTGCTCATCGGGATCATGCCCACCTATGCCCAGATCGGCTATTTCGCACCGCTGATCCTGCTGGCGCTGCGAGTGCTGCAAGGTGCGGCGGTGGGCGGTGAAGTGCCCAGTGCCTGGACCTTCGTCGCCGAGCACGCGCCGCGTAACCATCGCGGGTATGCCCTCGGTTTCCTACAGGCGGGGCTGACCTTCGGCTACCTGCTCGGCGCCCTGACCGCAACGCTGCTGGCGCAAGTTTTTACGGCTGCTGAGATCCTCGACTACGCCTGGCGTTTCCCCTTCCTGCTCGGCGGCGTATTCGGAGTAATCGGCGTTTGGCTGCGCCGTTGGCTCAGTGAAACGCCAGTCTTCCTGGAGATGCAGGCGCGTCGCCAGGCCGCCGCCGAACTGCCGCTGCGCACCGTATTGCGTGACCACCGCGCGGTGCTGCTGCCAGCGATGATCCTCACCTGTGTCCTCACTTCGGCAGTGGTGGTGCTGGTGGTTATCACCCCGACCATGATGCAAAAAACCTTCGGCATGAGCCCCAGTCACACCTTTGCGTTAAGCGCGCTGGGCATCGTGTTCCTCAATATCGGTTGCGTGCTCGCCGGCCTGCTGGTGGACCGCATTGGGGCCTGGCGCGCGGTGCTGGTCTACAGCCTTTTGCTGCCGGTGGGAATTGCGTTGTTGTACGCCAGCCTCATCGCCGGCGGTGTGTGGCTGGGTGCGGCGTATGCCGTGGCGGGCTTGAGCTGTGGCGTGGTGGGCGCTGTGCCGTCGGTGATGGTTGGTCTGTTTCCGGCGCCGGTGCGGGTATCGGGTATTTCCTTTACCTACAACATCGCCTACGCGCTGTGGGCCAGCACCACCCCGCTGATGCTGATCGCATTGATGCCCACCAGCCCGTGGATTTGCGTGGGCTACTGCGTGGTGATGGGGGCGGTGGGAGTGGGCAGTGTGGCGCTGTTTGGCAAGCGCCACACCTTGATGGCCTGAGGGTCAGGTCAAGAAGTGCCAGAGCAGCAACGTACCGACCAGGCCGACCACGGAAACGATGGTCTGCAGCACTGACCAGACCCAGATAGTCTGCTTGAGCTGCAGCCCGAAGTATTCGCGTACCATCCAGAACCCGGCATCGTTGACGTGGCAGAAGAACACCGAGCCGGCACCGATCGCCAGGGCCACCAGTGAGCTTTGCGTCGCCGCCAGGCCCGTCATCATCGGTGCCAGGATGCCCGCGGTTGTGGTGGTGGCGACGGTGGCCGAACCCGTGGCTTGGCGCAACGCCACGGCGATCAGCCAGGCCAGCAGCAGGTAGGGCATGTGTGCGCCTTCGGCAACTTTGCTGATGGTCTGGCTCACGCCAGCGTCGAGCAGGGTTTGCTTGAGGCCGCCACCGGCACCGATGGTCAACAGCAACACCGCAATCGGCGCGAGGGCCTTGCGCAAGGTATTGCCGACCTCAGCCCGCGGCATGCCGGCGGCCCAGCCAAGGCAGATCACCGCGCCAATCACCGCCAGGCCGAGGGCGATCAGCGGTTCGCCGAGGAATTTGAGCGTCAGGCCGACGCTGCTGTCGGCGGGCAACGCAACCTTGGCCAAGGTGCTGCCGAGCATCAGAATCACCGGCAACAGGATGATCAGCAACGACACGCCAAAGCCCGGTTGGCGCGGGGCCTTGGGCGGTGCGCTGAACAGCGCGCCGATGTCGGCAGGTTCATCCACCTGCAGGCGCTTGGACAACCAGTTGCCATAGATCGGCCCGGCCAGCATCACCGCCGGCACCGCCAGACAAAAGCCCAGCAACATGGTCAGGCCCAGGTCGGCGTGCAACGCGCCCACCGCTATCAACGGCCCCGGATGGGGCGGCATCAGGGCGTGCAACGTGGTCATACCCGCCAGCGCCGGGATGGCGATTTTCAGCAAAGGCTGGTTTGAGCGCTTAGCCATGACAAAGATGATCGGCACCATCATCACCAAGCCCACTTCGAAGAACAGTGGCAAGCCGATCACCATCGCTACCAACGCCATGACCCACGGTAATGACTTGCCCTTACCCAGCCCCAACAGCGTGGTGGCGATACGGTCGGCCGCGCCGGACTCGGCCATCAGTGCACCGAGCATCGAGCCCAGGGCGATGATAATTCCAGCCTCCCCAAGGATCGCCCCGGCGCCTTTACTGAAGGCCTTAGCCACCTCTTCCGGCGGCAGGCCGGCGCCGACCCCAGCGATAAAGGTGCCGATCAAAATCGATAGGAACGGCGGTAACTTGGTCGCGCTGATCAGCACGATGATGCTGGCGATAGCCAGGAAGACGCAAAACATAAGGCGAGTGTCGTGAACCATCCACGCAGCAGTCGATAACTCCAAAACGGAACTCCTTATCGAACAGGTTGGGGGAATTGTTTCTTTTTGTTTCCTGCGTGCAAAAGCATACCTGATCGACCGATGGCGCCACAGGAAGCTGCGCTGGATCAACGATGTTTCATCTTCCAATATTTAGGGTTCTACGTGCTTCGTTCGGGCTTCAGAAAACCCCGGCAGCGCCGATGCAGCTCAGATCTATTTCCCTAATCGCCATCGGTGAACCATGTTCAACACCCGTTTGAAGCAAGAGCTGGCAGCTCTTCGCGAAGAGTTGTCCAGCTTGAATCAGGTCAAGGAGAGCCTGGAAAGCGAAATGCTGTGTTTGACGCTGGATGCCGATGGCCGGGTGGAATGGGCCAATACCAATTTCCTGCAGGAGTTGGTTTACCAGGCAAGCGCGATTCTGGGACGCCCGATTGAAGAGTTGGTACCGGCTCATGTACGTCAAGACTCGTTCCAACTGCGCTTCAAGAATGCGCTGACACGCGGTGAGCATTTCGCCGGCACCGTGCGCCTGATGCGCGGCAATGGCAAGGAAGCGTGGCTGCGCTCGATTGTGCAGCCTGTGCGCGACGCAAGCGGGCGGATCAAGCGCTTTTCGATCTTCTCCAGCGACCTTACCCGCACCATCGAAGCCTCGCGCGAGCATGAAAACCTGATCGGCGCGCTGGTGCGTTCCACGGCCGTGATCGAATTCGACCTGGGCGGGCATGTGCTCACGGCCAATGACCGCTTCCTCAATGGCATGGGTTACACCCTGGCGCAGATCCAGGGCAAGCATCACCGAATGTTCTGTGAACCACAGGAATACAACAGCGAAGCCTACGCGCAGTTCTGGCAGCGTCTGAACGCCGGTGAGTTCGTCGCGGCGCGCTTCAAGCGAGTCGACAGCCATGGCCGCGCGGTGTGGCTGGAGGCCACCTACAACCCGGTGCTCGACGCTAACGATCGGCTGTACAAAGTGGTTAAGTTCGCCACGGTGATCACCGATCAGGTCACCCGCGAACAGGCGGTATCCGACGCCGCCAATATTGCCTACAGGACCTCCGTGCAAACCGACAACAGCGCACAGCGCGGCACCGCAGTGGTGACTCAGGCGGTGGACGTGATGCGCGACCTGGCCCAGCACATGCAACAGGCCGGAGAGGGCATCGAGGCGCTGAACGCTCAGTCCCAAGTGATCGGCAGTATCGTCAAGACCATCAGCGGTATCGCCGAGCAGACCAACTTGTTGGCACTCAACGCGGCGATTGAAGCGGCGCGCGCCGGAGAGCAGGGCCGGGGCTTCGCGGTGGTGGCCGATGAGGTGCGCCAGTTGGCTTCACGCACCAGTAAAGCCACCGAGGAAATCGTCGGCGTGGTACGCCAGAACCAAGACATGGCGCGCGATGCGGTCAGCTTGATGACCGATGGTCGACTGCAAGCCGAGCAAGGCCTGGCCCTGGCGGCGGAGGCGGGCACAGTGATTGTGGAAATCCAGGACGGCGCGCAGAAAGTGGTCAGCGCGGTAGGACAATTCGCCAATCAACTGTCGAGCTGACCCTTGGGGCTTAAGCTTGAGGTATCGTAGGTTTTTTCGCTTAAAGAGCCGACCTGCATGAGCCCTGCACACTGCCGTCCTGTCCCGCTGCCCAAGGCCTACCGCTTGCTCAATCACGGCCCAACCGTGCTGGTGAGCGCCGCCCATGATGGCCAGCGCACCATCATGGCGGCCGCCTGGGCCATGCCGGTGGATTTCGAACCGCCGAAAGTCGCGGTGGTGTTGGACAAAGCCACCTGGACCCGCCAACTGCTGGAAGGCGCCGGCACCTTCGCAGTGCAGGTGCCGTGTGCGGCCCAGGCCGACCTGGTGCAAACCGTCGGCACGACCAGCGGCCGTGACCTCGACAAGTTCGCCGCCTATGACCTGCGCACCTTCACAGGTGAACACACCGACGCTCCGTTGCTGGAAGGTTGCGTGGCATGGCTGGAGTGCCGCCTGCTCCCCGAGCCGCACAACCAGCAGACCTATGACCTGTTCCTCGCTGAAGTGGTGGCCGCCTATGCCGATGAGCGCGTGTTCAGTGACGGCCACTGGCACTTCGATGGGCATGACGAGCTGCGCACCCTGCACCATGTGGCGGGCGGGCATTTCCTGACCATCGGCCAGCCGATCGATGGGCGCCAGTTGTAAACCTCACCAGCGCGTTCAACGTCCCAGCATCTTCACCCAGCGCGACGGCGGCATGCCGTAGGTGCTGCGAAATTGCCGGGTCATATGGCTCTGGTCGGTGAAGCCGGCGGTCAGCGCAGCGTCCACCAGGGGTTGGCCTTGGGCCAGCAAGCTGCGCACCAAGTCCAACCGGCGCATGGTCAGGTAACGGTAGGGACTGGTGCCGAACAGCAAGCGAAAATCCCGCGACAACGCCCAGCGGTCGCGTCCGGCGTGTTCGGCCATTTCATCCAATGTGATGCTGCGTCCCAGGGCGCTGTGGATAAATTCCCGCGCCCGCTCGGCAGCCACGTAGTCGAAGGTTTTGCGGCTGACGATTGCCCCCGCCGCAGCGCTCAGGGCCTGGGCCAGGTCGAACAGTGCGTCCTGTTCCTGCAACGGGTCGACCGGGCATTCCAGGTTTTGCAGCAGCACGTCGCTGGCGCGAAACAGCCGCGGGTCGGTGGACACACCACCAGGCACAAACGGCAATGGCTTGCCGCCGAGAATCTGCTGGATCAGCGCCGGCTCGACATAAATCATGCGGTACTTGAAGCCTTCCTCGCTGCCGGCGCGGCCGTCGTGGATCTCATCGGGATGAATCACCATGGTCGTACCCGGAAGGCCATGGGTCATGCCGCCGCGGTAATGAAAACTCTGCACGCCCAGCAACGTACGCCCGATGGCGTAGGTGTCATGGCGATGCGGGTCGAAGGCGTAGCCGGCGAAGTACGCCTCGATACGGTCCAGGCCGCTGGCGTGCGGCGCACGGTGGAGCCAGTCGAGCGTGGAGGTCGGGTTACCCATGGTGACTTGTCACAAAAAAGAGGTGGAAACACGTTAACCCAGTGTGGGCGAGCTGTCTGCCGGGGTCTTGTACGATTGTGCAGAGAGCGCCTACCGCGCGTTTGGCAATCGCTGAGCGCCCATGGTAAGAAGCCTTACGTTTAACACTGAGGTCGGGTCATGGGTAAGGTGCGGGTAGGTATTATTTTCGGCGGCCGTTCGGCTGAGCATGAAGTGTCGTTGCAATCGGCCCGCAACATCGTGGATGCCCTCGACCGTACGCGCTTCGAACCGATCCTGATCGGCATCGACAAGGCCGGTCACTGGCACCTCAACGACACCTCGAACTTCCTGCTCAATCAGGAAAACCCGGCCTTGATCGCCCTCAACCAATCCAATCGCGAACTGGCAGTGGTGCCCGGTAAAGCCAATCGCCAAGTGGTGGAAACCTCCGGCCAGGGCGTGCTGGAACATATTGACGTGATCTTCCCCATCGTCCACGGCACCCTGGGTGAGGATGGTTGCCTGCAAGGCTTGCTGCGTATGGCCGATCTGCCGTTTGTCGGCTCGGATGTGCTGGGTTCGGCGATCTGCATGGACAAGGACATCAGCAAGCGTCTGCTGCGTGACGCCGGTATTGCCGTCACACCGTTTATAACGCTCACCCGTGGCAATGCGGCGCGCACCTCGTATGAAACGGCGGTGAAGACACTGGGCTTGCCACTGTTCGTCAAACCGGCCAATCAGGGCTCCTCGGTGGGCGTAAGCAAAGTCAGCAGCGAAGCCGAGTACCGTGCCGCCGTCGAACTGGCGCTGGGTTTCGATGAGAAGGTGTTGGTGGAGTCCGCCGTTCAAGGCCGTGAAATCGAATGCGCGGTATTGGGCAACGACAACCCTATCGCCAGCGGTTGCGGCGAGATCGTGGTGAGCAATGGGTTCTATTCCTACGACAGCAAATACATCGACGACCAGGCCGCTCAGGTGGTGGTGCCGGCCGCGATCAGCCATGACGCCAGCGAACGCATTCGCCACTTGGCAGTGCAGGCGTTTGAAGTGCTGGGCTGCTCGGGGCTGGCGCGGGTCGATGTGTTTCTCACCGACAAGGGCGATGTGGTGATCAACGAAATCAACTCACTGCCCGGCTTCACCCGCATCAGCATGTACCCCAAGTTGTGGCAGGCCGCGGGGATGAGCTACAGCGAGCTGATCACCCGCCTGATCGAACTGGCGATGGAGCGGTATGCGGCGCGCAAGGGGCTGAAGATCAGCCGCTGAGTGAGCCTGTTGCAGTGAGAGTGGGCTTGTCCCTTCCAGTCAGTCGCCCAGCGCTTGGCCTTCGCGCCGAGGATCGGCGCCGCCGTTCAGCGAGACCTTGCCTTGCGCGCCTCGCGTGCGAACGATGGCCTGTACGCCGCTGGTCATCTCGATCTCGCTCAGCGTGTGGCCCTTGTCTTTCAGCGCTTGCTTGAGCGTCGGGCTGAACAGGCCGGCCTCCAGTTCGGTCGCGCTATTGCGACTGCCGAAATTGGGCAGGTTGATGGCGGCCTGCGGATCGAGTTTCCAGTCGAGCATGGCCACCAGCGACTTGCTCACGTATTCGATGATTTGCGAGCCGCCGGGAGAGCCTACGGTGGCCAGCAGCTCCCCGCTCTGGCGGTCGAACACCAAGGTCGGCGCCATGGACGAGCGCGGCCGTTTGCCGGGTTGCACGCGGTTGGCCACAGGCTGGCCATTCTCTTCGGGGATAAATGAGAAGTCAGTCATCTGATTGTTGAGCAAAAAGCCCTGGACCATCAGGTGGGAGCCGAACGCGGCTTCCACGGTGGTGGTCATCGACACCGCACCACCCAGGTCATCCACGGCCACCACTTGCGAGGTGGAGATGCGCAAGGGTGAACGATCCGGCGCATACGCCACCTTCAGGCCGGCCGGTTGACCGGGCTTGGCTACACCCATGCTGCGCTCGCCGATCAACGTGGCGCGCTGGGCCAGGTAGTCCGGGGCGATCAGGCCGGCGACCGGAACCGGTGTGAAGTCGGTATCGGCCACATACAGGGCGCGATCGGCAAACGCCAGGCGCCCGGCTTCGGCGAGCAGATGCACGGCCTCGGGCGTCGGTTCCAGCCCGGCGGGCGACGGGCTCTTGAGCGGCGTCATCGATGCGATGGCCCAGCGTGGGTCACGGGCTTCCAATGCCTGCAAGGTACCCAGGATCTGCGCCACGGCAATCCCGCCGGAGGACGGCGGCGGCATGCCGCACACCCGCCATTGTTTGTAATCGCTGCACAGCGGTGCGCGTTCTTTGGCGACGTAGCGTTGCAGGTCGGCCTGAGACAGGCTGCCTGCGTTGCGATGGCCCTGGACCTTGCGCACGATTTCATCGGCGATCGGGCCGGTGTAGAGCGCGTCCGGCCCTTCCTTGGCGATGCGCTTGAACACCTGGGCCAGCGCCGGGTTTTGCAGCAAGGTACCGGTGGCTTTGGGGCTGCCGTCGGCGTTCAGAAAGTACGCCGCCATGTCCGGCGATTGGGCGATATACGGGTCGGCGGCAATCAGGCTGTGCAAGCGGGGTGAGATCGCGAAGCCTTGTTCCGCCAGACGGATCGCCGGCTCGAACAGTTTGGCCCACTGCAAGTGGCCGGTCTTTTTGTGCGCCATTTCCAGTGCGCGTAAAACCCCCGGCGTACCGACCGAGCGTCCGCCGATCTGCGCTTCGGGAAACGCCATCGGTTTGCCGTCGGCGTTGAGGAACAGTTGACCCGTCGCCCCGGCCGGTGCGGTCTCGCGGCCGTCGTACGCGTGCACCGTTTGGCCATCCCACAGCATGATGAATGCGCCGCCACCGATGCCCGAGGACTGCGGCTCCACCAAGGTCAACACCGCCTGCATCGCAATCGCGGCGTCAATCGCCGAGCCGCCCTGGCGCAACATCTCGCGTCCGGCTTGCGCAGCCAGCGGGTTGGCGGCGGCAGCCATATGGCGTTCCGCGTGACGGGTGGTGAGGTCGGTGCGATAACCCGAGCCCAGCTCCGGCGCCGGTGGTTGTTCGTTGACCGAGGTGTGGCAGGCCGTCAGGGCCAGGGTTGCGGCGATGACCGTCAGTTGACGGCGAGAAATCGAAAACACGCGCTGAACTCCGTTCATGGTGAGCAAGATCCGTTGTCCTTTAGGTACGGCTTTTTTACAGGTAAATCGTGCCTTGCATGTACAGCGCGGCCTTGCCGGAGATAATCACGCGGTCGCCTTTGCACTGGCAGTGCAACTGGCCTTTGCGCAGGCCGCCTTGCTCGGCCGTCAGGTGGGATTTGCCCAAGCGCTCGGCCCAGAACGGGGCCAGCGAAGTGTGTGCCGAACCGGTGACCGGATCTTCGTTGACCCCCACATTCGGCCCGAACCAGCGGGAGATGAAGTCAAACCGCGTGCTGCGCGCGGTCACGGCGATCCCGCGTTTGGGCAGGCCCTTGAGGCGTGCAAAGTCCGGAGTCAGCGCGGCCACTTGAGCCTCATCCTGCACCAGCACAATGAAGTCATCGGTGTTGAATACGTCGGCATGCTCAATGCCCAGCGCGGCCAGCATACCGGCGGGTGGCTCGCACGGGTGGGGCACTTTGGCCGGGAAATCCATCGCCAGTTCGTCACCGTTGCGTGTCACCCGAAGCTCGCCGCTGCGGGTGGCAAAACGCAGCACGTCAGAGGTGTCCGCCAGTCGATGAATCAACACCCAAGCCGCGGCGAGCGTGGCGTGACCACACAGGTCCACTTCGACTTCGGGGGTAAACCAGCGCAACTCGTAGCCATCGCCACGGCGCACGAAGTAGGCGGTTTCCGAGAGATTGTTCTCGGCGGCGATCGCTTGCAACTGCTCATCAGGCAACCACTCAGTGAGCGGGCAGACTGCGGCCGGGTTGCCGCCGAAGGGCTGTTCGCTGAAGGCGTCGACTTGATAAATGTCCAGTTTCACCGCAGGGCACTCCGTGTGGGGGGAGGCTGGACACTAACAGTGGGTCAAGGGAGCGTCAAAATACAGTTGGGGAGTTTTTTTGTGCGCATGCAGACCGTGTTGCTTATCGTCATCTGCGGCACGGAGCGGGCCAGCGGCCGGCGGGGCTTTTCGGCAGGCATAAAAAAACGGCCTACCTTTCGGTAAGCCGTTTTTAGTACTTGGTGGTACACAGTCATTTGAACTGGTCTTGTAATGCGTTGTATTTAAAGGGTTTTGTATGATTTGTTTCAGTTAGGCATACATGTAGGCATACACGCTGCTTGCTTCTGCCGATGGATGTAGTCGTATTCCCGCTAGGTAAAGCATCACCAGGTGGTAGGTGATGTGTAGCCATTCGGCTGGGTATTCACTTCTTTGTCCGACCTTCTGCCGACAGTGAGGCGAGGGCAAGGGTGGTAAATCCTGCATCCAGGGTATCCAGTGCCCCTCGAATGTTCTGTGCCACTTCTGTAGATCCTCTTTGCTCAACCCAGTTTGACAGCTCCTCGATAGCTGCCCCCAGGGCCAGTTGGTTTTCATTCATGCGCTTGAGTAATGAAGCAAGCAAAGGGGTGTCTTCCATGATGTTCTCCCGCCGTGTTGTGAGGTAGTCAATGTACCTAGAGCCAGTGGCATTGCATATCAGCTGTACTCACCACTTGGTGATCGGAAATCACGCTGGTCATCTTGATTCACGAGAGGGCAACAATGTGGTGTAGGGCCAATTTGGAAAGGCAGCATGAGAGCACATATCCAGCCCCCCTCCAAAACTGGTGTAACCGGTGTTACGCGTGTAACGCCCTTCACCAAACGCCCGGTTTCATTGGCTTTCACGGCTGTTACACAACAGCACTGCATCGCGTACATCGGATGTAACGCTGCCCATGCGTGTAACGCTAAAGTCAGCATCCTGGGTTGTGGGCAGGCGCTTGGCGCTCCGGTCTGCCAAGCGAATTTCGCCGGCTCCGCCTTTCGAGGAGAGGAAATCACGCTGGGGACCCTGAGAGGTTTCGCTTCACACGGGGCATGAAACCCGCGAGATCGTGGTAGCGGCAATCACACCAGCTTACTGAAATTTCAATGTTGAAATTGAAAGGATCTTGAAGAAAAAAGGGCATCGTTACCTTATTGGTAACAGTACTCGCAGAAAGCTGAAGAGGCAGGGCATATGCATAGATGAACTGGATTTCACCAAGTTAACCTGTTCACTAAGCAGGGAGACTTTCCGAGAATACGACCCCGAGGTTTTTTGCCCCTTGTCTTACTGAGATTCACAGGGTCCGCAGTGAGTTTCCGATTCCTATTGAAAAAAATGCACTGGTGAACGGCAAGAGTCTCACCATGACCTACATCGCTGAAAGTCAGTTATCCATGGGGCCAGGGGCAAAGAGGTGTTACAGATGTTGCTCGTGTAACAGAGTAATTTATCTTCTTGTTTTATATGGGCTTCTACAGGGTTACACCTAAGGTGCCTACTATCACAATAGGTGTTATAAACCCTGCTGGTGTTACATTCCATCGTAGTACGTTGGGTTGTTTTTTCATGCTCACTTATGGAATTGGTCCGGCATAGCTGAACCCTTGCTACAGTCAGCAGCAGTTCATCGGTTTATTCATGAATACATAGGAATGGCACTCAGGGCGCAGCTTCCCGAGCATCGTCGAGCTCCTCCTTAAAAAGCGCCAGATGAGCGCGAAGTACATGGTCCTGATCGTCAAAGAATTGCTTGAGTATCTGCAAATAATTGTTTTTTTCCCTGTAGCCGTAGGGCTCGATGAGCCGCATACGTGTCACACGGGCTAGTTCTGCTAGGTTCGCGTGCTTTTGCAAGTCCTTCAAGGTCCCGAGGGCTACACTGAGCAACTCACTCTTGAGTCGAAAAGGAACTCTCGTTGACATTAAGATGACCTGGATAACACGGCCCATAGCTTCTGCTGCTTCGAAGGAAATGTAAATGTGATCGCCTTTGAGTTGATTAGGACGGGCTATGTCGTCGCCTTGTATTAGAACTTCGGCATCCCTCACCCATACCGCAGTGGCGTCGACAATTTCGTATAGCAGGTAGCCTAGTGGAGTTGAGAACTCTTGGTTTTCGTCTTCCGGTTGAACTTCGCGTGCCCTGTCGATAAGACGGCGTGCAAAATGAGGCATGTAGTGGAGCCACAAGTGGTCTGCTACACGCTGATGAAGCCCCTCCAGAACCATTATCCTGAAAAATCTTATGCCCACATAAATTGGGTCGTGATGCTTTCCGACGTCTTGAAAGGTCAATAAACGGCCATTTAGCTTCTTCTCGAGCGTTTCATCCGTATCAATCCGAGCAAGGACCGCTTCACCAATAGACCGGTAAACTCCAAGACGCATTGCCACGCCAACGTTGGCTAAGTAGAACCGCAGGAGACGGTTTTCATCAGGTAACGATAGACGGTTTCCGCCCGCGCCGAAGTTATCGTTATTTTTTAGTTCGCTGTAGAAAATGCTAGCTTCATTGCCCAATAGAGCATCGAAGAACTCGTCTTGAAAGCCTTCCTCAAAGCGTGTCACACGCTCCATAACTTCTATACAGAAGTACGGTCGGGCGATGGCTAAGTGTCTGGTCAGTTGGCGGGAGGAAAGAAGCCGTTTTACAACGATGACTGCACGACGCTGCACCTGCTGTGAAGGGCCAACAAGATCAGCAAGCCATTCGCGAAAGCTAAAAAATCTGCGAAAGATCCAGCTCGTTGGAGCCTCTTCCCCCATTGAAATAGATCCATCTTCTCGGAAGAAGACTTGTACATTGGGGCGCAATGGCCGAATCGTGCTGGCCAAGCGACTGCGCACGCTTTTTGATACCGCCAAGTTTAGAGCCGACGCAAGATGACTGTGCAACAAGTCGGTGAGCTCTTCAAGTTTCCCCGAATGCAGGAGAGACGTAGTAAGGTCGTCAAACAGACCGAGGTTCCATCGCGTTAGCTTCGTCCTGCGTGACCGCCAGTAGATGAATGCGGCAAGAAGCAAAAACAAAAGGTATTGAGTCCCGCTCTTGTCGAAGCCCCACAACCATGGTCCAAGTGTCGGGAACCCCATTTTTGTGATCACAGACTCGAAGAAGAGCCCGTGAATAATTAAAAGTCCCGACCAAATGACCAGCCAGTCGAGCCAGTTTAGGCTCAGGCGAAAGCTGAGCTTTGCGGTGCTTGGCACGACTGCCCACACCGCAGCAATTAAGCCAAGCATGGTAAGTAGCGTGCTAGTGTCTATACCCGATGGGTTCATAGGTCGGTCTATTTATGGTGATGTGTGAGGGTCCGCAGGCTTGGTGAAGCACTCACGGAGTGTCTGAAAATGCACGTTTTTTAAAGCCATGCCAATGGTAGGACCAATCAATATTTCCTCACAGCACAAATTGGTGTGATTTTGAAGAGGGCTTTCAACCCAGGAAGACTCACAAGAGATGAACTTAATACCAGTAAAATTGGATAACGCTACAAAATAAATTTACTAAGTGTATCGATCTCAGGGTTTTCTATAAAATACTCACTCGCAAGTAAATTATGATGCTTTCGCAACTTTATGTATGGGTTGTCAAAAATGACTCAGTGCGGTTATAGATTTTCGGTTCCGTCATAAGTTGGCCTTTCTCTCGAATCAAATATTGAAACTTAATGGATGGAGGCCGATAAGCCTCCATTTTTAGCACTTTTGCGAGTATTTATTTTTTAAAATATCTAAGTTCTGGAAGAGGGTCCGATCGAGCTTGATCCTTCCATAACTCAGTAACAACTTTTACTTCATTGTTTTCAACTTTTTCTAATGCTGTTGCTAACCTTAAGCATCCAAATCTTAGTTCGGGAATAAGTTCGTCAGGGATTCCTGTGCCATGTGGCCTGTCTTCATACTTGAGTTCTTCAATCATCATTTTCATGCCAATGGCAAGCGTGGTAAATGAGCTGGCACAAAGCCAATTCTGGTGTCGGGCTACAAGTTCCGTAATCAAATCCATAGTCCTGAATAGAATAGGCGTACGACGAGTAGCAACGATAGCAACAATAGTTGAAATCAATCCGTCAGGTTTGGGGAGTTTTGACGATCCGGGATGCTCGATCCAATACCAAATTACCGCTAGCGCTTTATTAGTACGAGAGACATCACCGCAAAGAAGTTCTTCTATTAAGTCCTTCTCTATCTCGCGCAAATCATCATTTTTTAACTGGCTGAAGCTTTTGGCAATCCGAGTGCGCAGAAAATTGCTTTTGATCACCAATGATTCAGCCTGCACTTTGGAAAACCAGGTAAAGATCTCGGATTTATAAAAGGAGTCGTAACCATGTAAGTCAATGAATTCAGCGACTATGCGATCTACATTGATAAGACGTTCGGCTGTCATATCTATTAATGCGCTGACTCTTTCCATATTTTGGGTGATTAGTAGCCACTCATCGTCCCACCATTCTTTTACGGTGTGTAGAACTTTAATAAAGTCTCGTGGGGACCACTTTGACCTTTCCAGTGAGGCAAAAACGTTAATAAAATAGTCATCATTAGCATCCATGCCCCAGGATGTACGGCCTTCTAAATTAATTTTTTGGTCGTCTTGCGTAACTCTAAAGGTTTTGATTTTTTGGTTTAATAACCACTTTTTGAATGCTGTGCTTTTAGATTTTTTGGTGTCGGACATCCATAATAAGGGTGCCCAAAAATGGTGCCCTGGTAAAATCGGCCAATCTGCTTGACTGCTTAAGATAGAATCGATTTCTTGAACCTGCAGGTCGTTTGTAAAACCCCAGTCCCTTAACCAAAATAACCTCTGCCACACACCAGCCAAATTTTTACTCTGGCTAAGGCTGCCTATATTTGAATTCTTCAATGTGGAAATAAGTTCATCGATATCCTTTCTAATGTCGGCTGATGGGCAATCAACTTTTAAATCATCGGTACGTAATTTTATCTTATGAAACATAATCCAGCTGTTTTGGTGTACGCTTCGTATTGATTCGTCGTGAGCTAATGACGGGATTGCTGCGATTGATCTTGCCAACCGTCCTCGATCAATCGAGTTTAAATTTTCAAAACACCTGGCTATGCATATTGCCAGGCTTTTCCAAATTTCACTATGTTGAGCGATAATCTTACTGTGATGCAACGCTACGATGCGTTCGCCAAATAAATAAACCAGCTCCGACTCAGTTATTCGGATAATAAGCCGTCCAAAAAGCTCAAGGTGGAATACTGCAATTCTTGTGCGCTCATCATCATCATGTGTATTTTCAAAAAAACGCTCGATTAAGCTTAATGATTGTTCACAAATCGAGTTGGCAAGATGCTCTTTGGCTCTCGCTACTTGGTAGCGGGAGAACCATCCTGCAGAGTGCATTAGTTTAGACTCTGATCTTGGTTCTAACATTTTTTTGTTTAAGGTCCGGATCATTACGCTTAAGACTCGCTCCATTGAGTCAGCGTACTGAACCCACCATGCCGCCTGACCAAACGCACCTATATCGAAAGTTGTATCATCTATCCGTGGAACTAAGGACACCCTGTCACTTAACGAAAGCCAAGCGAACGCTGAATTGATTTTACTAGCAAAGGTGCTAGAGGTTCCGATATGTCGAGTTGTTGAATAGCTAGCGAGATCAAATAAAGGAACACGACTCACAGGTTTCGATGGCGGTGGGGTCTCCGCATTAAGGTCAGCCATTAGCGACTGCGTTTCTTGAATGACGTCGTAACCGATCGCAGCTAAGTCTGCTAGCCTTTGATTTAACTCATCAGGGTTGCTTTCAGGATCGAGCTCTCCAGCTTTTCCCCTAAAGTTCATCGACCAAGCTAAAGTTTTCTGTAAGTAGCTAATGGTTAGGCAGGCCCATGCTTCTTGAGAGAGATAGCGAACGGAACTCGTTCTTGAGCGTTGATTTTTTCTTATTCTTTTTAGGCCTTTTAGGCTAGTTGCTAACCCTACGGATACATCTCCGACTTCGCCGAGTAGCATTCCTTTACGTACGAACATGTAGCCATCAGGAGATTTTATTTCCCAGCTTGTTAGTATGCTTTTAGCTATGTCACGATTGCCTTTGTATAGGGCTAGTAGCGCATCTTCATAAATTAGTTCATCTTTGAGATGCAAGTCACTAGGGAATTTGCATAATAAGTCTGTACGTATGTTTTCATATTCGCTCTGTTTTAACTCCTGTCTTGCCCAGCGCACTAAATTTATAGCGACCTCTTTCCACTTCTCATTAAAAGAAGATTGCGATTTTATTGAGAAGCTATGCAGGACCTCATGTTCAGCTATGGCTTCTTGGAAGGTTGCACCCTCAGTTGCTGCGAGGAGTCTGATAGAGAACACCGCCAGCGCATCATCAAAACATTGCAACAATACTTCTTGATGCCATGAATAATCAGCTATTATTGCAATCCCCACGTGAGGGACATGTTCAATTATATGGTCTTGAAGCTTTTTTGAATTGATGTATCCAGTTATTTGGGAAATGGTTGACGAAAATCTTGCCCTGACATCCCGAGGCGCAACAAGCCAGCCTGGATAACTTTCCCTTGCCTTTCGCAGTTCCAAATAACTGTCTTGTACGTAGTCTAATTTTTCTTCATTTGTTACTAGGGTGGTGGCGGATTTCGTTTTGTTGATTATAAAGCTCCCCCAAGATTTCTGATCTGAATTAAGGGGCTCTTTCAGTATTCTTACAAGCTCTCGGTATCTGGCTGCGTAATCTGATTCCTCTACGCCATCCAATAAAGGGAGAACGACAGGGGTAACTCGGCGTGCTTCTAACAGTCTTTGTTGCCCGAGAGTAGGCGCGCTCCCCAAAAATAAATATATAGGTAGTGCGTGCTGATCAAGTACATCTCGTACCCACCCAATCCAGTGCAGGAAATTTGGATCGTCACCTGAAAATCCGATTAAGCAAAAAATATTTTCTAATATTGATTGGCGAACTAGGTTAACAAATGGAGCGGATTGGTCAGGATAACGTCGGTAGTCTTCTTCGGTAAATATAAAAGGGCGTTGGGACGGGAACGAACCATGAAGCTTGACGATTCTTCGACGGTTCAGCATTTTTGACTGAGGAATATCTTCCCGGCATGTGACTATATAGTGAGCGTGATCCGCTATGTCTTCGGACGCGCGCTCAAGCAAAGTGTCGTAGTTTGTGGTAAATATTTCACACCAAGGTAGCGTCAAAAGTTGTTTGTGTAGTATTCCTGGACTAACTCTATCATCTGGAATTAGGCGTTTTAATAAGTCCTCAAGAGCAGGTTTGGAAAATACCTGTGCGTATTGTTCGGCTAACTGAGTCACCATGCTGGTGGAAAATTCTTTTAGCTCCCCCCTGTCAGGGTTGAGTTCTTTCCATAGTTCTTGCGCCACCTCATACCATGTCGCGAGCTGGTCACCGTTTTCCGCGTTCCTGCTAAAGCCTGCACCGACCATTATTGCTGCATTACCGTTTTCTAGCGCACGTCGCACCGCGTCATAATGTACTCTGCTACCTTCCATCCCTCTCTCCTTGTGGACAATTTTTTGTTTGACTTGCGTATTTAGAATCGATCTTAAAACGGAGGATATTGCTTGTATGGTTTTTGATCAAACGAATACTGCATCGCGTCGAATAAAGAGTTTGAGCCATTTGATAAATTCTATGACTGCCTATTTCGGTCGTTCACTGACTTTAGGCGCACATTAGATCGGGGCTGATTATGGCCTGTAACTCGAATCGGAGCGTTTTATCGATTAACGTGAGGTTTATGTTGGATTCAGGGGGAGGGGATAGCCGAGCCAGATTGAAGTCAAAAACTTCTCTCACCTCGGAAGACTAGATACAGTAAACAGCCCGCGATTGCGGGCTGATTCGGGGTTACGCGGCTAGCAGCTCTGCCAAGGAGATATTACGAGCGACCGCTGCCAAATCGGAGCGTTCAAGCCTCGAATGGAAGGGGCCGAAACGAGGCACCTCAAGTCCAGACAACCCATCTCCCATTCCGCCTTTTTGGTAGTTGACGGCAAGTATCCGTGCGCCTACAGCGAGCAGTTGCTCGGTCACCGCGTTCCACTCCTCATCCAATGCAAATCCAACCGCGCTCAATGCGGCTGTCTTGGACTCATTTCCACGTTGGCGAGCATTCGTGATTTGAGTCTCAAGAGCATCAAGCTCGACTTGCAGAGCAGCGATGATCAGGTCTTGCCTCCTTACTTGCTCGTCCGTTGTTGCCAGTTGCTTAGCGGCCTTTTGCATTTCGCCGCTTGCTGATTTTTCCCCTTCGGCATCACCGCTTGCGAGGCATTTGGCGTAGGACGTTGCAGCATCGCGCTCGGCTTGTTGCGCCTTTTCCAAGGCTTGATCGGCTTCTGATTGAATTGTCTGAAACCGGTCGTTCAAGTGCGATTTTTTCCGTTCCAGCGTTTCGACTTCAGCGGTTGCATCGGTCATCGCTTGAATAGCGTCAGCTTTGATCTGACCAATTTTTTCCAGCTTCTCCAGGTGTTGAAGCTTGCGATCAATTGATGCCAGCTCACCGGGAATCGCATCTATGCGGGCTTTGACGCTTGATAAATTTTCCATAGCCTCGCGGCTTTCAGGGCTTCCAATTACGTTGCCATTCGCACTGAATCCGCTTGGTGCATTGCGCCATTCGGCCTCCAGTTGTGGCAGGCTTTCTTCCAGTGTTTCCAGTTCTTGAATCAAGGCGGCTTGTTGCTGTTTTAGCTGGTTCATGTTGCGTTCCTAAAGGCGAAAGGTTGATTGGTTTTTTTCGTTGGCGGGCCAGGCCAAGGTGAGCCTGCATTCCTCATGGAGCAGCCGTTATTAGGCGGCCTGGGCGCCGTGATCACCTTGTTCGGGCACTGCGACAACCACATAGCAACGCTGCAAGCCCAGCCCCGGTAATCGCACTGCGGTCGAAGCTTTGCCATCCTTTCCAGGTTCCAGAACACCTCTACGCAAAAGTTCTTTGTTGACCGCACTCAGGTTCATGCCTCGGAAGATTTCGGAGCGCCATGCTTCCGGCAGCACGTAGTAGGTGTTGGTGGTATGCAGGGCATCGCCCATGCCGTGTTCCATCGTCTTGCGAAAGCCCAACCGATCAATCGTGCGTGGGCCGTGCTCATCGATCTTGGCGGCGGCAGATTCCCAGCGGGTAAAGCGACTTTCTCCAAAGCGCTCGATGACCTGTCTCAGTCGCGCCAAAATCGCATCGCCCTCGAAATTTCCGGCGCCGCCACGCTCGGCTAGCCACGCATGCAGACACACACGTGCGGCGGTCGTGGCTGTCCCGTCCGGCCAACCGGTGACGCCGAAGGCGGTGGCCAACTCTCCGGCCGCTGCTGCGAGGCCAAAGCGAAGGGCGGCACGTTGCGCCTGACCACTGGCCGACGCGGGCAGGTTTTGTGTGATGAACTGTTCCACCGTTCGGCGAACGATCACCGACCACCTGAGCATTTCTCCAGGCGCGCACAGTGCGTTCAGGAAGGCCGTGAGGGGCGTGCCGTAGTATTTGGCTACACGGGCCTTGAGCGCATCGGAGAGGGCAGCAGCATCCTCAAAACCATTCAGCACATCGAACATGCCGAGGCCTTTGCTCGCATCCGCAGGCACCGCAAGCATGCGCACCTCCATGCCCGCTTTCAGCTCCTTGTTTGCATCCGCCATGTGCTGCGCCAATGTCTTCTCGCCGGTCGAGAGAAACAGCAAGCGCCACTCCTGCACCTGTCGGCCTGCTTGTCCTCGATCATTCGCCCGGGCCTTGCCGGTGCCGTTGCCGAGCATGTACACCGTTTCCCCAATGATGCGTGCGTCACACATGCCGATTTCATCCAGCACCAGGAGGCCGTCTGAGTGTGCGGCGGCGATGGACTCCAGCGCGTTGTCTGTCGAGCGCCATGAACGTACCAGCCGAGGCCCGCCATAAACCGATGCAGCGACTTGCAGGTGAGTGGTCTTGCCCCCGGAGCTGTCGCCATACAGGTGGAAGCCGCCCGACTCATGCCCCAGCATGTTCAGCAGAGGCCCTGCAAACGCCACAGAGACGACAAACGCCAAGCGATGGTTACCAACGCATAGCGCGCCGATTTGCTGCTGCCATTGCTCCAGAGAGCCCGCTTCGCTGATTGGTGGAAGCTGCGCACCGGCTTCATAAAAATGCAGGTGTTCGGCGTGCGAGCCGATTTGCTGTTCGGGCAGAAGGAAGGCGTTGTCGTGCCAGCCCAGTCGAGTCACCAATCGTGCGCGCTGGGCGCTATCGAAGCCGCCAAGGTAGCTCTGCAGGTCATTACGGGCATTGCGCCCCGACCGACTTCCTGCAAGGCGCAAACCCATGTCTACCAGTGGACCGAGTACGTCCTTGCCGAAGTCACCGGTCATGGTTCGGGCCGGAATGTTCCAGCGTTTTTTGGCGCCGTCCGGGTCGTCGAACTCAACCAGCAAGCCCCAGTTGTGGCCCTTGTCGTCACGAGTGCGGGCGATGATTTCCAGAGGCGAGCACACGGGGCGCGCCTCGCCATCATCGCCGGAATAAAAGACCCCTTCAGGCGTCAGGCGAAAGCCGCCCGGCAACAGGTCGGTTTTCGATTTGGCAGGGCGTTTGGCGGGCGCCTTGGCCTTCTGTTCTTGAGGCTCAGTGGTCTCATTGGCACCGCCGAAAAACTCACCGCTACGCACCAGCTGTGCGACGTGGTCTGCGGTCCAGCCTTTGGCTACTGCATCCGCTGCATCGTCGCCGTCTGCCCATTTTCCACCTTTGACGAATGTCGGTTTGCCGCCTTTGCTGCTGGGCTTGAGCTTGAACACGTCGAGCGAGATTCGTTGCACTGAAGCGGCGCCCAGCTCAATCAGCTTGAGCTCGATGGTTTCCATGCAGGTCTTGCCGCTGGCGTCGTTATCCGGCCACAGCACCACAGCGCGCCCTTTGAGCGGCGTCAGATCGGCCTTGTGCCAGGAGTTCGAGCCGTTCGGCCAGCAGGTGGCTACGTGCTCGGGCATCAGTTCGGCGGCGGCGTCAGCAGCCTTTTCGCCTTCACACAGCACCACCGGCGCATCGGCGCGCTGTGCCAGGTCATCCAGGCGTAGTAAGGGCCGAGGCTCAGGCAAGCCTTGCCAACGCCATTGTGTGGTTTGTCCATCGTAGCGCTTGCACCAGGTCAACGGCGCAAAGACCTTTCGCGGTTTGCCGTCTTCATCTGGGCCCAGGTCGAAGCGATACAACGCCATGACCGGCTGGCCCTGAGCATCGCGATAGATCCAAACCTTGGACGGGGTACCGTGTTGTCGGTGCTTGGCAGGGCACTTGTTCATGGCCTCGGCCGGGATCGGTTGAATCGCGATCCACTCTGGTGTTGCGCTCTTGGCCGGTGCGCTTTTGGTGGTCGCAGAACCAGCGGAAACACCCAGCAGATCCGCCAGCTTTTTGCAGGCATCAACATCGGTGCCGCCATTGATGTAACGCACCAGGTCGATCAGGTCGCCGCCCTTATCGCCAGTGGCAAAATCCGCCCAGGTGCCTTTGCTCAAATTGACCTTGAGTGAGCCTGCACGTTTGTCCGTGCGCGTCGGGTTTGGTGCGGTGTATTCCTTGCCGCCATCAACACGTTTGCCGTTTGGCAGCCAGTGAGCAAGCACACGGTCGATGTTCTTCAGGGCAGCGCTTTTTACGTCGGCAAAACTGGGTCGTTTTGAGGTGTTGCCGGTGCGTTGAGTCATGGGGCGGTCCTCGACTCAAGCAACGCCTCGTTCACGTCATCGATCAGCGCTTTGGCCATCTCGCCGAGGTAGAACGCAGGCCAACTAAAACGCTCGCCCGCATCGCTGATGGCGGCGTCGAGGATCAGTTGATTGGCGTGGTGCAGAATTTGGGAGACGGCTTCAAGTGCGTCTTCCAGCGGGATACCGGCATTCACCCGAAACAGGTTTTGGCCGTTACCGTTGGCAGGGGAGAACTCGGAGCGTCCGCGCGTGCTGGAGTGGGTCACAGCGCACCGCCTTTCTGGCCCATCGGCACAGAGGAAGCATCACCGTACATGGTGAGTGTTTTGATCAAGCCCAATGTGCCGCGCACGTCCCAAATAACGGACGACAGCACGCGGTTGGAGAGCAGAGGTTTATCCCCGTCTAAGTGGTCCTCCAGCAGCATGAGAACGGAGTCGGCACGGTCGAGGGCGCAGGTGATGGCGTCGATAGGCAGACCGGCTTCGGCGTCCTGGCTGACGCAAAGCAGATCCTCGGGCAGTGAAAAGCCTGGGAGCATGCTCATTGGGCACCCCCTGCGGCTTCCAGAGCTCTCGCCTTGGACATATGGGCGTTGTAACGGGAAAGGCGTGTAGCGAGGCTGGAGTTGGCGTGTAAAGCGGCGAGAGCCATTGCTCGATGAGCAGCGGCGCGAATTTTGGACGGATTGAGGGCAGACATAGGTGACACTCCAAGTTTGAAGATGGAGCTGCCACTGATCGTCGCCAAACGAATTAGGGTGGCAGCTGTGCGCAGGTTGGCGAACCGGGAACTTGGAACCCGGCAGACCCGAAGGTCTCCCACGCACAGCCGCCATAACACGAAACGGCAGGCACAAAAAAAGCGCCTGCTGTCGGATGGGGCGCCTGTGCGCCAAGTAACTCGGGTCGCCAAACCCGGTCGCTGAATTTGCAGCGACACGTAGAGAGTAACGTCCGTTTTTTGAAAGCGCAACTGTGTGGATCGCTTGCGGATTTTTCCGATGCGGCATAAATTGATCAGGCATGTAGATTTACCTCAACGCCTCCGGTTGCCGCCGGGGGCGTTTTCGTTTCAGGCATGGACGTCCCATCGCAGGGAGACAAAGGGCAACAGGTCGCCTTCGAGGCAGGCGCGTGCATCCTCGTAGGCGTCGATTTGTTGGCCTTCGTCGACGATGATTGCTTG
>Ga0182006_1000509_pt1 | contig 29663 bp, 17 predicted proteins | sample Sormic07211104_1_FD_123022 | JGI IMG/M metagenome (GOLD analysis project Ga0182006, IMG submission 123022) | Rhizosphere microbial communities from Sorghum bicolor, Mead, Nebraska, USA - 072115-104_1 MetaG | ecosystem: Host-associated > Plants > Roots > Rhizosphere | place: USA: Nebraska...
GATCGCCGTTTCTATAGGTGCTTACGTTTAAATTGGTGCTTGTCCATATCTGGTTGCCAATTTTTACCGGACCCGTAATTTCAGGCGAGGCATTGTATAATTCTTTTAACTGCGCTGCTTGTGCTGCATTACAGCTCCAAACAAAATTGGTAGGTTGTATGCCGCCGCTTCTTTTTAAACATTCTTTGGTCGCTATTGCATCGGCTTCTTCTTTGGTTTTTGCTATACCCCAGCCAAATGCGGTACCCACATTGCCGTTTATAGTGCGGTATGCTGCACAACCTGTACCCGAATAGCTGAGCACAATGCTACAAGATCCACCGCGTTTGTTGCATTCGTCAACCGCTCTCTTCTCCGCTTCTGCCCGGTTTGGCTGATCGAATGAAAAACCATAATAAAAACCATTGGATCGGTCTATAGCCAATGCACCATATTTGGTTTTAACGGGAACAGCTGCTTTGGTTGCCGATTTCTTTACCTGCGCTATTAAATCGGATGTGGTAACCAATAACACAAGCACTGTCATTAGTAGGAGTTTGTTTATTTTCATACTTTATTGTTTGTTTGTTATTGGCAAATTTCCCGATCATGCTACTGGCCGTCAATACCATTTATTGGGTATATTTTGATGAGTGTTTGAGAAGACAGGAGGTTGGAAACCTGGATTTTTAAAAAGTGAGCTAGAAGAGGATCAGTCTGGTCTGATAGGTTTTTTGGAGCGCAGAGACAGTAATACTTGGGCTGGCTTCGGTCCTGCTGTCCGTTTCCACTCCCATCAGGGCTATTTAACAATGAACTGTACCTCGAAAATACCCCCACCGGTGCAAGTCATAGGGGCTAGGAAGTGGATTGGATGATTTGTGCATTCACAGTATTTAGCTCATCAAGTTTTTTAATAAAGAAATTGCTTTATAATTTAACGAAAGCACAAGTCATGCCTTGGTAAGGTTGGGCGCTAAGACTTGCGCTAGAAAGGAGGAGTCGCTAGTGGTTGTATTGTTTTAAGTCAATTTTGATCGTTTTATACTTTAGGTTCATCCCCTTAATATACTTTTCTGTAAAATATTTAATAGTAAGGATTTGTCCGTCAATAGTAGGATTGTCAAAAATGTATTCTGGGAACATGTAATTGTTATTTTTCATTCCCTTTTCGATTTCTCCTTTTTTGATTTTAATCCTGAACGATTTTTGAGTGTCGACATTATAGAGTGTTAGAGAATTAAAATCGAATTTTGGAATATGACTTCTGTTGGTAACAGAAACCACAAAAGGTATTTGACTATTGTCTGAAACGTAGATAGCTGTTCCAATTTTTTTTATTAGTTTACCTGAAGCTTTGCTGTATAAATAGTAATCGTCTGGATCACAGCAACCAGAAATGACCCTGTTTGTATATAGGAATGTAGTTCTAAATTCTTGAAAACTTGTATGGCCAAGCCGATTAGTTAATTGTATTAATCCATCACCTAATGTAAAGATTGTTTTTTTCTCTCGATTTCTATTCTCAAAGGTTATCCACGAAGAGTCGCAGTTATAATTCCAGTATAGTTTTGCCCCATTATCTAAAGAAATTGGTTCACAAGAAATAATTTGGGCTAACAGTGTATCCTTTGTGCAATCACAGTTTTTACTTAGATTGTTTTGAGCTGTACTCAGTTTAGTGGGGTGTTTATTAGTACAGGCCGCAACAATTAAAAGTGAAGCCAGAATATTTAGATAGCGTTTCATAATATTGGAGTTAACATCGAAACATTTGGGTAGAATAGCTGGAGTTGTTCTAAAGATAGAGTTTTGGGATCCGATATACTAAAGTAAACCGAATAAAATCAATTTTATTTAGTCAATCGTTTTATATTTTCTCTCCAGTTGTACAGCCCGTCAAACACACCGCCGGTTAAAAATGCCCCTAAAAATTCAGGGAATGAATTTGTTAAGGTGATTACATTTTCCACCTTGTTATAAATGTGGTAATCATTTCTGTTAACCGGGTTTATATTAATTGTCCACATATCAGAGTAGATTAAAAATTCTGCAAAATGGAAATCATTTTGTTCTACGGCATAAGTATCTGGCTGTGCTATATTGTCAATAATTTCTTCTAAAGGAATGATCCTAAACATATCTTCCTCTGATTCGAAACCATTTGAAAAGCGATAGAATTTAACTAAATCATCTGGTAATTTAATGCCCATGCTATTCTCAAAATCGAATATTTCCTTTGGGGAAGCTGGCGCATAGAGCGTAATCCCAAGGTCTTCCTTCTCAGCCTTTATTCTGGCTATAATGTCTGTTATTGATGGATGCATGAGCTCTTAGATCTAAGGTGCAAAATTACTGTCTGGGTTCACTTTAATGTGTAAATACAAACTTGAACTACTTATCTTTCATTTATAATATCGAACGGCGTCCCAAATGAACCCTTGTTTTTAATGAATTCTTTTTCACCTTCGGTCAGTTCGTTTGTGCCAAGTGCAATGTCTTCCCATATTTTTCCGTCTTTTCGTTTAAGTGCAAATTCAATTGTTTCAATTTTTGATCTCTTATTCAGACCTAACATTGTGAGATCTATAAACTGGCCTTTTTTGATGTCTCCTTTCATTACTGTTCCAAGTAAGAAAAATTGTTTTTCTTTCAATTGATAAGTATTGTTAAGCTTAAACCGAGCAACCGTTATTTCGTGCCAGTTATGGCCACAATGCCGGCATTGCCTTGCATATGGGGTCCTTGCAAGTTTATCACACTTTGAACAATTATTGAGAAATACCTTTTCCGGATTTTCCGTCATTATTCGTTTGGCGATGTTCAGCTCAAATTCATCATAGCCGTCTTTTAGAAAATCGAGTATTTCGGGCTCCGTTCTAATCCAACCTTTATCAGTCAAAATTCTGCTCATCTTAGGATCATCAGAAGTTTTATAGGTGTGCACATGGTGTTTTAATGCTAACTTTTCATGAGCAGTCATTAAGTTGCCAAAGTACGTTATAATATAGTTTGCTTGTTCCTGGTTCATGTTGAGTATTGTTGCAGTTGCCACCAACGCTTAAATATACATAATTGCTATTTTTATCAAATTCTTGAAGAAATAATGATGAAAATCTAATTTAATGTATGGCTATTAGCAACTGTATTCTTCTTCAATCCCAAAACTTAGCCAATAAATTCATTTGCCTGTTACTATAGAGTTACTTTTAGTGTAAAGGCGGAGAGAAATAAAGGTAAAATCGTTGTCTCCGATTGAGGGTTGAGACGGGCTTGGTTCGGAGTTGGTTCGAACTTCTGACAGCGTTGTTACAATTGGATCCGAACAAAGCCCGAAGTAAATCTGTAGATATTACCTCCTAATTGTTAACCTATTTAGCGTCGGAAAGTGTTCGTGTACAAGGCAGCGTGATGAACGGCTCGTGTATATACCGCATCTAAACCCCGAATATTAAGAGCATAGTGAGGAATAATATTGGGAAATAATTAAAGGCTAGGTTTAGGATTGCGGTTGTTTCTTTATCTTCCATCGCCGCCAGTAATATCTAGTTGCTCCAGATATACCGCCAAGAAAGCAAAAGGCTTGGAACAGCGGGAAAACTGGATGCTGAAATATATCCAAAGGATAGATTAAAAATATCAATAACGCCAAAAGAAATAACACCGGTAAAAAGATATATACCCACTTAAATGTTGGATTTACGAACCCTTTAATCAAAAAGAATAATAGTGTGCTATGTATGAGAGCCGCCATTAAAGCTTTCGTTAATAATTTGGTTATAGTGTATGTGTCCACTGAGCGTTAATTTATATTTCAAGTATAATAAAAAAAGGGCTGCATTGCTATAGTCCTTAAATCATTAATCTGATGACGAATTACTAACTCTCCCCTTTTTTTATCCTATATTTATTTAACCAGACTTCTTAGCTCAGTTGGTAGAGCAACAGACTCTTAATCTGTGGGTCCAGGGTTCGAACCCCTGAGGGGTCACTAGCCTTAAAAAAAACGCCCATACTTTTCAGTATGAGCGCCAGTTGTTTGTTTATTTTCTTTAATTTTTTGCATCAGCAGGGGCATTCGTGGTGGAATCTGCTATAGAATCGGTGCTTGTACTATCAATAACCTGATTGGTATCTGTGTATTTGTACATGCTATCCGCATTTTCCTGATCAGCCTTTTTACTGTTACATGCTGACAATGCTAAACCAAAGGCGGTTACTAAGATTATTAATTTCGTTTTCATATCAAATTGTTATAGGTGTGCTTATATAATTCTTTTTAAAAGGCAATTGTTTTGTTAATTGTTAAAAGAGGGATTTTGATTAGTCGGGAGCCGGGTAACCGAGGTCCGGAAGTCTGGGCAAATCCCCCTTCTCTCCGTAGTGTTCAGCGCAGCGTCACTAAGGAGTAATACATAAGATAAGTTACAAACACGCAATTACCCTTCTAAAGTCCAAAGAACAAATCGGTATCTGGTTTTGAGCAGCTATTTGCTATGCATGCATTATAAAACTGTTATCTTTGCAGCTTTTATCAATTATCAGCATTCATACATCTATTTCATGGGCAAAAACAGCATCGGCTCTACCATTACGTATTTCTTTTTAGGTGAGTACTTTTCTGATGCCCTGCGTACCACCATTACCGTGGTATTGCCCATTATTTTATTCTTTTACCTGGGTAATCCAGAGGCGGCCAAGGGAATAGGGGTTGGCGCTTTGTTAATCAGCTTAACCGACTTACCCGATAACCGCCTGAATAAATTGAAAACAGCACTGTGGAGTATTATTGTGTTTTTCGCTACCACACTGGTGGTTTCGTCGGTTTTAGATCATGTTTACCTTACGGCGGTTGTGGTGGTCATCGCTGCTTTCAGCTTTTCGATGTTTGCCGTATACGGGCAAAAGCTCTCGCTAATCGGTACCATGGCGTTAATTGTCTGTACCTTCGTAATGGGGCTTCACCCGGCACGGCCGCTTTATTTTAGCAGTTATATTTTGCTTGGTGGGGTTTGGTATTATGTAATCAGTTTAATCCAGACCTTGTTGCGGCCTTACCGCTCGTTGCACCATGCCATTTTTGAGTGTTTGATGAGCAGTGCGGTATTTTTAAATGCAAAGGCCAAAAATTACGATGTGGATGTTCCGCTCGATCTGCAACAAAAGGAAGCCATAAAACTGCATATTAAGGTAAACCAGAAACATGAGCTGATCCGCAATCTGTTGCTTACCGATAAATATGCCATGAACCCCGATAATCCCAAAGGTCAGTTATTGTTGGAGCGGGCGCGGTTACTGATCGATTTGTATGAACAGTTGAATGCCGTACATTACGATTATGCTCTGGTTCGAAAAACTTTGGCTACTGGCCCGAGCCTGAAACTGATTGCCAGCTTAATTGAGTTGCTGGCCAAAGAGCTCGAGCAACTGGGCAGGCACGTTCGCTCGGCCAAGGCTTATAAAGGTGAGGTGGCCACCAATATGGAATATCATCAGAAACGCGTGATGTTATTGCAGGAAATGGAACGTTTAAACGAAAGCCAGCGTAAAATTGTGCTGAAGGTAGTTTCGAACATGAACGATATTGTGCGTATTATCGAAATGATAAGGGGCAACGAGCGTACGCCAGAAAAACACCTACAAGAACTAAGCGGATCGATCTCCTATCCTTTATTTATTACTGGCGATCGCTTTTCAATTAGGGAGCACCTGACTTTAAAATCGCCCATCTTCAGGTTTTCGCTACGTTTGGCCATCTGTTTTCTGTTTGGTTTCCTGCTCATTTGGCAATTAGAACCGAGTAAATACAGTTACTGGCTTTTTCTTACCCTGGTTATTGTGGCAAGGCCTAAGTTTTCGATTACCTGGAAACGCAATTTACAGCGTTTAAAAGGAAGCCTTGGCGGGGTTGTAATCGGATTGATTATGATCTATTTTGTAAAGAGTCCGGCGGTGCTGCTTTCGTTCTCAGTAATTTTTTTATTGGGTTTTTATGCCTTTAACCGTTTAAATTATACCGTAAGTGTGTTATTTATTACTCCCGCGGTAATTTTAACGCTTGGCAGTTACCAGGGGCAGTTCGATCATATTGTACACGACAGGATTATTTTCACGGTGCTGGGCTGTGTAATCGCCATTTTTGCCACTTACCTTTTCCCCATTTGGGACAGCCGCCAGTTGAAAGCTAAAATAAACAAAGCCACAAAAGATAGTTTGCACTATTTGGAGGTGGCGATAGAAGGGAAGGAGAACATGGACGAGAATGTTTCGCGCATGGCCAGAAAAAATGCCAACCTGAGTTTATCTGCATTAAGCGAAGCCATTGAGTCGGCCAGCCAGGAGCCGATCCGGCGACATATCGATTTTAACGGTTTGTATGGCATACAGTCGACCATTTACCAGATCAATGCGATTATTACTTCTATATACCTTTCGCTTAACCATAAACCCGAGCAGGCCGATCCGTTGTTGGTTAAGCAGATTGTAAGTAACCTCAGTAATGAGGATGTGCTAGAAAATGATGATGTGCCTGATGTTGAGGTGGTGGATGTAAATCATGATGACCATTCTACCAAACAGAAACTGGCACACATTACGGTTTTATCGTTTGAATTTAAAAGGTTGAGTGCCAGTTTCAGGGGTTAAATTTAATTGTTTGTTTGTGTGAGCGGAGTCGATGATCCGGTCGCTTGTCCATAGATTGCTTTGAGTTGGTTTTTTGAAAATGAAAGGGTAGCAGGTCTTGGCAGATGGTAGTCCTGCTTTCCATTCCAAGTCCTCCCTTGTCTGTTCGTAGAGTTCCGAAGGGCTCTACGGATTAATAATAGAAAAGAGTCTGTGACTCGTTCAATTGAGTTTATAACTCAATTTTATTCTTGTATCCTTAGAGACGCTACGCTTAACTCTAAGGACAGAGTGGGTGAGCGGAGTCGATGATCCGGTCGCTTGTCCATAGATTGCTTTGAGTTGGTTTTTTGAAAATGAAAGGGCAGTAGGTCTTGGCAGATGGTAGTCCTGCTTTCCATTCCAAGTCCTCTCCCGATGAAAAATCGGGACTGCGGGCTTTCCATTTCAATCCAGGTTTATCTACAAAGTTCGGTGCTGGTTTTCGACGATAAATTTAATTTTTTGTCAGTCTGTCCAAAGGACTCCTACGGAGAGCGGAGTCGAAGACCTACCAATTATGAACTTTTAAAATGTATTTGTAAGTAAAAGATCCTTCGACTACGCTCAGGAGACCGAATCAATAAAAAGCGTCGTCATTGCGAGGCACGAAGCAATCTTAATGCGAACACGTGGTAGCGATCGTTGTAAGATTGCTTCGTCGGCTGAAAAAGCCTTCTCGCAATGACGATCCGTTGGAAGGTTTATTCCATTATATGCTACCTGTCAATCACAACGTAAACCAGCGGTAATAAATTTGTTTGATTTACCAACCGCCAGTTGTATATTGCTATATTGTGCCCGTTTTAAACATTTTTATATGAAAAAATCATTCTTTGTTCTGCTTTGCCTCTCTCTCTTAACCATAACTACTTTTGCCCAAAAAAAACCTAATTTTTGGGATGATGTGCAAACCATTAAAAAGTACGACCAAATGTATAAACCGCCTGTAAATCCGGTGCTTTTTGTGGGTAGCTCATCTATCCGCAAATGGGACGACTGTACACAGATTTTTGCTAAATACAACGCGTTAAACCGTGGGATAGGTGGCGCTGTGATTAACGATATTACCTTTTATTTAAATGATGTTGTTTTCCCTTACCAGCCAAAACAGATTGTACTGTATGTGGGGGAGAACGATTTACCAAACGAAACGGTTACACCAGACACTGTTTTAAACCGTACCATGCGTTTGTACCAGGCCATTAGGGCAAAGTTACCAACGGTGCCTATTGTTTACATCTCGATTAAACCGAGCCCGAGCAGGGATAAATTTAAAGCAAAGGCAGTAGCTTCTAACGCATTGATCGCGAAATTTTTAGCCGGAGAGGCCAATACGAAATTCGTTAATATATATCCGTTGATGCTAACCAAAGACGGACAGCTTAGGCCAGAACTTTTTGTGGATGATATGTTGCACATGAATGCTGCAGGTTATGCCATCTGGCGAAAAGCTGTAGAACCGTATTTAATGAAATAGTCATTTTTTACCAACTAAGAGATTCTGATCAAGATATTTTTCTTTAATTATTTTTACCATATAAGACATGTAAGAACATATAAGCATTTCGCTCTATGCTTTTAATTTATTGCACAGTCCCAGCAAACTAGCCCCGATTGAACGGAAAGCCCGCAATCCCGATTTTTCATCGGGAGAGGACTTGAAGTAAAAGCGGGACTGAAACAATCCCAATGATCACGGGTACTGCGCTCCAAGAATAGGCAAGTATCCTTTTTTCTCACCACCTAAGTCGCCTTAGTGCACCTAAGTATTAGTTTTTTCGCTTTCGCACAGCTAAGGAAATTGGCTTATAGTTGTAAACAAGGTTAATCGGAATTAAAATTATATATTTATTATTGCGTGCTAATCATCCCCTAACCATATGTACAAACTTCTGCTTGCTGTTACTTTTCTTCTGATGGGCTATTATGCATCAGCACAGGACCTTTTGGGCATTCCGCAGATTGTAAATTACAATAACGAGCAGTACAACGCAGGGATGCAGAACTGGGACGTTAAGCAGGATAAAAACGGGATTCTTTATTTTGGGAACAATGAGGGGCTGCTTACTTTTAACGGTCGCTATTGGAACCTGTTTCGCTTACCTAATTATACTTCGGTGCGCTCCATCGGGATCGACTCTAAAAACCGGATTTATGTAGGTGGACAGGATGAATTTGGTTTTTATTACCCCAATGAGAAAGGCGTTTTAAAATATACTTCGCTTTTAGGCCTTTTGCCCGAAAACCTGCGCAAACTGGCAGATATATGGGACATTTCGATTATTCATGATGAAGTTTTTTTCAGGTCGAACAATGCCATCCTGCATTATAAGGATGGGGTGATTAAAAACTATAAACCCAGTAAGGCTTGGTTATTTATGGGCACAGCCAATAACAAAGTGTTTGCCCAGTCGGAAGAATCGGTTTTAATGGTTTACGAGCAGGAAATTTGGAAGCCTTTTTGTACTGATCCGGTTTTCAAGAAATCTTCTGTTACCGCTATTTTGCCTTATAGTGGCGATACTTTGATGGTTTCCACCTTAAAGGGTGGTTTTTTTCTATTGATTAACCATCAGCTTAAACCCTTCAAAACCAATCTTGATCATGTGTTTTTTAACGACCGGATTTATTTCGCCGACAGGATCAATCAAAATCTATATGCAGTAGGTACTACCTCTGGCGGGGTATATATTATGAATAAAGGTGGAGAACTGATTCAGAAATACAATTACAGGGAAGGTTTGCAGAACAACAATGTAAGGGGAATTCTGCAGGACAGGGATAAAAACATGTGGCTGGCTTTAGACGATGGGATTGCTTATGTGGCCATAAATAGCGCCATTAAAAGTATTTTTCCCGACCGTAATAAACAGATTACGAGTTATGCCTTCAGAAAATTTGACGAATCGGTTTACATCGGTACATCCAACGGTTTATATAGAACAAAAGTTAATCCCGCTGCCAAAGATTTGAGTTATGCTACTGCGAATTTTGAGGAGGTGAAAAATACCAAAGGGCAGGTTTGGGGGCTTGATGAGATTAACAGCCAGCTGTTGCTGGCGCACGAGGAGGGTACACTTTTGGTGCAGAACAATGTAGCTAAGCCGCTTTACAATTTACCTGGCACCTGGTTGTACCAGAGCTTAGATCGGGTTTACCCGAGCAGCGAGATTATTGCAGGCACTTATTGGGGTTTGCAGCGCTTAACCTATAAGGATGGGCTGTTTAGCAATGGCGGAAGAGTTGACGGTATAAATGAGCCGCTGCGCTTTATTGTAGCGGATAATAATAACCCCGATCATATCTGGGCATCGCACCCCTACCATGGGGTATATAAAATAGAATTACAGCCCGATCATAAACGTGTGTTGCGTACCACCATGTACACCGACCGTGATGGATTACCTTCTAAGTTGTACAATTATGTGTACCATATAAAAAACAGGGTGGTAATTGCAACTGTTGATGGTGTTTATGAATATGATAACACGAAGAAAAAATTTGTCCGCCTAAAATTATTGGTCAATGCCATAAAGGGTATGTCGGTGCAATATATGAAGGAGGATAACGACGGCAACATTTGGTTTGTAAGCAATAAAAAAGTAGGCGTAATCGATTTTAGCCGGCTATCAGGATCGAATCCTTTTAGTATTTTTTATTTACCCGAGTTAGATGGCAAAGTAGTAGGCGGCTTCGAATCTATTTACCCCTTGGATAGTAAGAACATATTTATTGGGGCCAATAAGGGAGCCTACCATATTAACTATGAAAAATACATCGAGAACATAACCAAACCAATTGTAGTGCTGGGGCAGATTAAACTGCTTGGTAAAAAGGATAGTTTGGTTTTTGGAGGCTATTTTACAACCAAGGGCATCATTTCTGCCAAACAGGATCAGAACGAGATACCGGAATACACCAATCATTTAAATTCAATGCATTTCGAATATTCCTCAACGTTGTTCGAGCATGATAAAAATATTAAATTCAGTTATCAGTTGGTTGGTTTCGATAAGGAATGGTCGGCATGGAATACGAAAAGCGAAAAGGACTATACCAATTTACCTGCCGGGAAATATACTTTCAATATTAAAGCAAGAACAGATATAGGTAATGAATCGGAAGTGGTAGGCTATACTTTTGTTGTGCTGCCAGCCTGGTACAATACCATATGGATGAGGATTTTTTACCTGATTTTGATTGTGCTGTTAATTAGGTTGATTATTAGGTGGCAGAAGCGAAAACACATTAAAGAGCAGGAGCGGATGAGTTACCTGCATCAGCTGGAACTGGATCGGAATGAAAAGGAAATTGTTAGGCTGCAGAACGAAAAGTTAGAAGCCGATGTAAATTATAAGAATAAAGAGCTTTCTACCATGACCATGCACCTGGTGCAACGCGGTAAGGTATTGGCCAAGATTAAAGAAGTGATATCGGCTGTAATTAAAAACCACGATATAAATGAGAGCTCGCCAAGTTTCAGGCACCTCATCAGGCTGATCAGGGATGTGGAAAAGAAAGATCAGGAACTGGATCATATGAGCGTTCACTTTAATCACGTAAACACCGAATTTTTCAATAAACTCAAAGATCTTTATCCTGATTTGAGTCAGAACGATTTAAAGTTTTGTGCCTACTTATCAATGAACTTATCTTCAAAAGAAATGGCACAGTTGATGAATGTAACCATTAAAGCCATCGAAGTGGGCCGATATCGCTTAAGAAAAAAGCTTCAGCTTAAACCCGAGACTAATTTATATGAGTTCCTCATCAACATCGCCCGCCAAAAAACGCCTTAAAACAATGTTTTCGTTACAAATAGGAACGTTTTTAGTTAAAATAGCTTAAGTATCTGGTATTCAGTGCAATTGTATTTTCTTTGTAGGGCTTATGTAGGCCTAAAAATCTTCTTTTGCGATTAATTGAGTGCTGCTGTATGGTTTGTGTAGTAGCGCTAAATTGTGCTAATGTATTGCACCTCTCTAGATTTGATTTATGAAACGGGCTACCAAGAGCCCCGGTAATTAACTAACCAAATATTAACTTAAAACTAATTTCTATGAGAGGAAGATTTACATTCGTATTCTTCATTTACTGTATCATGGCATTTCCGCTGGCCTTATTGGCACAAGACATTCCGGTTACAGGAAAAGTAACAGAACAAAATGGTGCCCCTTTACCTGGTGTAACAGTTAAACTTGATGGAACGACCAAAGCCGCGTCTACTGATGCCAATGGTGTTTTTAGCATTCAGGCACCTGTTGGCGGTAAATTAACCATCAGTTTAATTGGCATGGCAACACAAACGGTAACGGTTCCGGCAGGCGGCCGTATTAATGTTTCGCTTACTGCCGATTCTAAAGATTTAACGGAGGTGGTTGTAGTGGGTTATGGTACACAGAAAAAAAGTGTAGTAACAGGGGCCATTTCAAGCGTTAAGGCTTCCGACCTCGAAAATCAGCCAGTTGTCCGTATAGAGCAATCTTTACAAGGTAGAACCTCGGGATTAACTATTGCGGCTACCTCTGGTCAGCCAGGTTCAAGCTCTACCGTGCGTTTAAGAGGTTTTACTTCTTTTGGCAACAGTAAGAACGATCCGCTTTGGGTAATCGATGGGGTGGTAATTGATGCTGGTGGCATTGGTTATTTAAATCAAGACGATATCGAATCAATTGAGGTACTTAAAGATGGTGCTTCTGCCGCAATTTATGGAACGCGTGCTGCTGCGGGTGTTATTTTGGTAACTACTAAAAAAGGTAAGGCAGGAACGCTGAACATTAATTATAGCGGTTATTATGGTACTCAGGCACCAGCTAAAAAGTTAGACTTGTTGGATGCTACTCAATATGCAACCTTGCGTAACCAGGCACTTGTTATTGCAGGCAAAGCCCCGGCATTTGCCAACCCTGCAACATTAGGTGCAGGTACAGATTGGCAGGATTTGATTTTTAATGATAGTGCTCCAAAGCAAAGCCACGAATTTAGTGTATCTGGAGGAAGTGATAAAGCATCTTATTTTACCTCTTTTGGCTATACCGATATCAAAGGTATTGTAGCTACGCCTATTTCTAAATTTAACAGGGCTAATGTGCGTATCAATACCTCATTTAAACCCATTAAAGGCGTAACTTTTGGCGAAAATTTAGGTTATAGCCATGGTGTAAATAGCGGTATTGGTGAAACCAACCGTGAGTTTGGTGGCGTACTAAGCTCGGCAATTAATTTAGATCCGATTACGCCTTCGGTTATTACAGATCCTTCTTCACAATCGGCTTTTTTCCCTTCTGCTACGGGTAATCCGGTACAAAACGCTGCAGCAACAAGAAATAGCGATGGCCAGCTTTTTGGGATTTCGCCGTATGTATTACAGGAAATGAAGAATCCATTGGCTATGATCCAGAACAGATTAGGAAACTATGGTTACGATCATAATATTGTAGGTAACGTTTTTGCTGATTTGGAACCGATAAAAGGTTTACACATCCGTTCATCATTGGGTACCAAAATGGCCTTTTATGGAAGTAATTCATTCACCCCGATTGCGTATTACAACACCTCTACGCCGATTAACCAATCGTCGTTATCGAGAGAGAATACCTATGTAATTAACTGGAACCTGGAGAACACCATCTCGTACAACAAGGTGATAGATAAGCATAATTTCACTTTCTTATTGGGCCATGGTGAGTATAAAGATGGCAACCAGCGCAGGGCAACTGTAGTGTACAACAATGTACCAGCAAAAACTTTCGATGAAGCATCTTTCAGGTATAATGCATTGCCTGCGGATAGAACAAACAGTAGCGGCGGCGATGGTACTGATCATAGAATCAATTCACTTTTTTCGAGGATCCAATATAATTATGGTGAGAAATACCTGTTTTCTGCCTTGATCAGACGTGATGGATCTTCCAGGTTTGGAGGCAATAATAAATTTGGTTACTTCCCTTCAGGGTCAATAGGATGGGTACCTACTTTAGAAAACTTTTTCCCTAAAAATGATGTACTTACTTTCCTGAAAATTCGTGGTAGTTACGGTGTTACCGGAAATGATGGTATCGGCGATTTTCCTTATATCCCAATTGTAGGTGCTGGTGGAGATCGTAATTACGTATTTGGTTCTACAAACGAAACCGTTTATGTAGGGTATAGCCCTGGCGCTCCGGCCAATCCTGATTTGAAGTGGGAAGAAACCCGTCAGGCAGATATTGGTATCGATGCAACGTTGTTTCAGAATTTAACTTTAACTGTTGATATTTATGACAAGAAAACCACGGGTATATTACAAAATCCACCAATCCCAGGATATGCGGGTTATGGTAGTTTTGCGCAAAACGTAGCAGACATTCAAAACAGGGGTTTAGAGATTGAGTTGGGATACAGAAAGAAAATCGGTCAGTTAGATTTTGGTGTAAACGGAAACATTTCGTTTTATAAAAATAAAGTTACGCAGTTACTTCCCGGAAACCTTTTCTTAGAAGATAACAGCGCAACCTTCCAGAATTTCGGAAACATTACCAGAACAGGTTTAAACTTACCTTACCAGCAATATTATGGCTACAAATCGTTGGGCATTTTCCAAAGTCAGGCCGAGGTAGACAGTTATTTAGGGGCTGATGGTGTAACCAAATTACAACCAAATGCAAAACCAGGTGATTTAAAATTTGCCAACTTAACTAATGATAACATCATCAATCCTGATGACCGTACGTATTTAGGCAATCCAAACCCAACTGTAAGTTACGGTATTACCATTAATTTAGGGTACAAAAATTTCGATTTTACCGCTTTTGGAAGTGGTTCAGGTGGCAATCAGATTTTCCAGGGCTTAAGAAGGTTAGATATTGCTACTGCAAATTACCAGAGCAAATATTTAGATGCTTGGACCCCAAGCAATACCGGAGCCTCGCTTCCACGCATTGTTGATGGCGACCCAAATGGTAACTACTCTAAATTTACTAACCTGTACCTGGAAAGTGGCAATTTTTTCAGATTAAGAACAATGCAACTAGGTTACTCATTGCCTAACAGCATCATTAATAAATGGGGCATGAAAAAACTCCGGGTTTATGTGCTTGCCGAGAATTTATTTACCATAACCAAATACACAGGTTACGATCCAGAATTAGGGGTAACCGCCGATTCTGGTGGTGGCGCACAATACGGTATCGATCGTGGGGCTTATCCACAGGCAAGGGCATTTTTGTTTGGCTTAAATGTTGGATTTTAATAGAATTTAAATCATGAAGAAAAAGAATTTTTTATACTTTACAGCAATTGTACTTTCTGTAACGTTGGGTTCGTGCAAAAAGGATTTGGAAGTAAATCCGCAAGACCGTATAACTTTAGATAATTATTATAAAACACAAGCTGATGCCTTTACCGGATTGGTGGCTATATACGATAGGTTTGCTTACCAGTCGGGCGGCTTGTACGATAAATCAGCGGTAATGAGTGTTGCAGGTGACGATCAGTTGGCAGGTGGTGGTGGCCCAAGTGATATTAACGATTTGCAGGTAATGCAAAATTATACACTTAATGCCAGCACAGGCCCGCAGGGTTATCTTTGGAGCAGAGGGTATAGTGGAATCTACAGAGTGAATGTACTGCTGCAAAAAATTGTAGACATCCCGATGGATGCGACATTAAAAGCAAGGTACATTGCAGAAGCCAAAGCCATGCGTGCAGCATTTTATTTCGATCTGGTTACCTTCTTTAAAAATGTACCGATTATAGAAGGCACCGTTGATCCAAAAGATTTATACAATGTTACCCAGGCCGCACCTGCTGCAGTATATGCATATGTAGAGAAAGATCTTGCTGATGCAATACCAGGATTGCCAAATACAGTTCCTGCTGCTACAGAAGGTGGCCGCCTAACAAAAGGAGCAGCACAGGCATTATTGGGCAAGGTTTTATTGTATGAGAAAAAATGGCAGGCAGCTGCCGATCAGTTTGCTGTGGTAAACGGTACCGCACCTGGTGTTTCGCCATCAGTTTATGGCTACAAGTTGATCGCTAATTTTGGCGATTTATGGAAACCAAGCAATAAATTCAATTCAGAATCCATTATAGAGTTTGTACACAGCAATAAATCTAATGGTAACTGGTCTGCTGCTGGTAATAGCGAAGGTAATTTACTGTCCATCACAACTGGTCCGCGTGGATATAGCAAAACACTTGCTACTGCTCCAGATTATTTTAGCGGCTATAGCTTCCTTGTATTTACAAAAGCCTTTTTTGATTTCATCCATTTCGATCCGAGAAATGCTGCCACGGTAGCCAACCTGGATAGTTTGCAAACTAACGGCATCGCCAAGTACACTCCTGGTTATAACAATACAGGGTATTTCTTTGCTAAATACATGGGCTTAACTACTCAGGCGGCCGCAAATACACCAGAGTTAAATTTCGGAATAGACGAATATGAAATCCGTTTGGCCGATACCTATCTAATGGAGGCTGAAGCTTTGATGAATGCCGGTGCAGCAGTTGGGGTAGGCTCAAGGGCTTATACTCTGCTTAATGCCGTTCGTGCAAGGGTGGGGCTTAATCCTGTTGCTGTAACACAGGCCAACATCGAAAAAGAAAGAAGATTGGAACTAGCAGGCGAAGGACAACGTTTTCCTGATCTTGTACGTTGGGGCAAAGCTGCTGCAACATTAGCTTCGAAAGGTTTTATTGCTGGCCGACACGAAGTATTCCCAATTCCGCAAGGCGAATTGAACAACACCAAAATTGAACAGAATAAAGAATGGGGCGGAACAAAATAGTTGCTCATCTATTATACACGCTCAATGTTTAATTGTTAACAGGGAGAAAGCGAAATCTTTCTTCCTGTTTTTTTAATCTGTTCATCTTTTCCCTATGCTTTCTACCAAATTTCTTCGCCTTTTTATCATTTGTGTTTTTACCTGTTCTTCATTTGCTGTTATTGCTCAAAACCAGGCAGAAGTTTGGCTTACCAAAGCCGATCGATCTGTTTTATTTGCCAAACAGACAAGTAAATTAAGTTTTAATGTAGCTAAAAACAATCTGCCAACCATTACCGTAAACGACAAAGAAATTTATCAAACCATTGATGGTTTCGGTTATGCCTTAACAGGTGGAAGTGCGCAGCATATTGTTAAAATGTCGGCACAGGCCAGAGCGGCTTTATTAAAAGAATTATTTGCCACTGATGGAAATAATATTGGGGTAAGTTACATCAGACTAAGCATTGGCGCTTCTGATTTGAATGAAAAAGTATTTTCTTATAACGACCTTCCCGAAGGACAAACCGATTTAACACAGGCTAAGTTTGATCTCGGCCCGGATAAAGTGGATGTGATTCCGGTAATGAAGGAAATCCTTGCGATAAACCCCAAACTAAAAATTATGGGTTCGCCATGGTCTCCTCCCTTATGGATGAAAACCACTTATGATGCCCGGGGCGGGATGTTAAAACCCGAATATTACGATGCTTACGCCAGGTATTTTGTAAGGTATGTACAGGAAATGCAAAAAGAGGGGATCCCTATCGATGCGGTTACCGTTCAAAATGAACCTTTACACCCGGGTAATAACCCCAGCTTGCTCATGGTTGCGCCAGATCAGGCGTTTTTTGTAAAGAAATTTTTAGGACCTGCATTTGCTAAAGCCAATATCAAAACCAAAATTATTGTTTACGACCATAATGCCGATCGGCCAGATTACCCGATTAGCATTTTAGATGATCCGGAAGCCAAAAAATATATCGATGGATCTGCCTTTCATTTGTACGGAGGAAAGATAGAAGCTTTAACTGATGTACACAATGCCCATCCTGACAAGAACATTTACTTTTCTGAGCAAATGGTAGTGGAGCAGCCAGACGCTGCGGATATTAAAATTGTTAATCCGGTTAAGCGTTTGATTATCGGTGCTACCAGAAACTGGAGCAAAAATGTACTCGAGTGGAATTTAGCTGCCGATCCTGAAAACAAACCCTATACCGATAGGGGCGGCTGTTCGATGTGCCAGGGCGCAGTAACCATTGATAAAGATACTTATAGCCGAAACCTGGCTTATTATTCTATTGCGCATGCTTCTAAATTTGTTCGGCCTGGTGCTGTTCGGGTAGCTACCAACGATTTAGCCGATCTGCCGAATGTTGCCTTTAAAACATCCGGAGGGAAACATGTTTTAATTGTAGCCAATAGTGGGAAGAGTGCCAATACATTTAACATCGTTTTTAATGGTAAAACACTTGTTGCAATGCTTGATAAAGGGTCTGTAGCCACTTATATCTGGTAATTATCTATAAAACCTAATCTTATTTTTATGTCTTTTACAAAATCGATATTATACGTTTTTCTGCTCGGTACCATTTCGTTTACAGCGTTTTGCCAAGGGTTTTTAAAGGCCGAGGGTAAAAAAATAGTGAACCAAAAAGGTGAGAATGTTTTACTCCGTAGTTTTGGTTTAGGCGGTTGGATGTTACAAGAGGGTTATATGCTCAAAATCAATAAAGAAGCACAACAATACCGCATCCGCGAGCGAATAGAAGAGTTAATGGGGCAAAAACAGACTCAGGAGTTTTACGATGCCTGGCTGGCTAACCATATGCGTAAAATTGATGTCGATTCGTTGAAATGCTGGGGTTTTAATTCCATCCGTTTACCCATGCACTACAATTTATACACCCTGCCGGCAGATAAAGAGCCGGTTGCAGGCAAAAATACCTGGCTGGAAAAGGGTTTTGCCTTAACCGATAGCCTGTTATCTTGGTGTAAGGCCAATAATATGTATTTAATTTTAGATTTACACGCTGCACCAGGCGGACAAGGAAACGATTTAAACATTGCCGACCGCGATCCATCAAAACCTTATTTATGGGATAGCGAGGCCAATCAGGAGAAAACCATTGCACTCTGGAAAAAACTGGCCGAACGTTATAAAGATGAACCATACATTGGTGCGTACGATATTTTGAACGAACCTAACTATGGTTTCTCAAACCCTGAAGAAGATAAAAATGGAACGAAAGAAAAAGTGAATGCACCTTTAAGAAAGTTAATGGTCGAAATTACCAAGGCTATCCGCGAAGTTGATCAAAAACACATCATTATTATCGAAGGCAATGGCTGGGGCAATAATTATAATGGTATTTTTCCCCTTTGGGATAAAAATATGGTGTTGAGTTACCATAAATATTGGAATTATAACGATCAGGCGTCAATTGCGCACCTTATCAAGGCCAGGGATGAGCAGAATGTTCCGGTTTGGCTCGGTGAAACAGGAGAGAATTCGAATGTATGGTTTACAGATGCCATCCACCTTTTAGAAAAAAACAATATCGGCTGGTCTTGGTGGCCATTGAAAAAGATAGGGGCGAATAATCCAATGGAGATTAAATCGAACCCCAATTACGATGCGCTGGTAAAGTACTTCAATAACGGTGGAGACAAACCTAAAGATAGCAATGTATACAGCGGTTTAATGGAACTGGCTATTTATTCGAGATTAGAAAATACGATTATTCACAGGGATGTGATCGATGCGATGATCCGTCAGCCTTTTAGTAATGAAACCAAGCCGTTTAAGCCCAGTTTTATTAGAGATAAAAGCATTGTGTATGCTGTAGATTACGATTTAGGTAAAAATGGCAAAGCTTATTTCGATACCGATACTGCCGATTACCATACCTCAACAGGAAAAAGAAGTGCAGGTAACCGTGGCCGGATTTACCGGAATGATGGGGTTGATATTGCAAAAGATTCTGCTCAGTACGAAAAGTATTATGTAAACCATATCGAAAAAGGAGAGTGGTTGCAGTACACCATAAATGTTTTGCAAAAAGGAAGTTACACTTTAAAAATAAATGCTGCGGCAGATAATGCTTTAGGGAGAATGACCATTTTGATCGATGACAAAATCGTAACTAAAGATATTGTGGTTCCAAATACCGGAGACAATAAGAAGTTTGCAACTTTTGAGGTTAAAAAGCTTGCTTTAAAAGCAGGTAAAAAAAAGATTAAGATTTTAACAGGTGTTGGAGGTTATAATTTTGGTTATATTCAATTTGTAAAATAAAAACAAAACACATCTTGAAAGGCGTAAAACGTATCCTGCTTATTTTGGGCACAATTGCCATTGCGGTTGTTGTTCTTTCGAGATGCATGAATGTGGCTAGTCAATTGCCTGAAGATGCGAGGGGCAAGGCTTATACCGGAGCGGCTACCTGTGTTAAATGCCATAAAGATTTATCGCAATCTTATGCCCATAGTCCGCATGGTTTAACCTCTAAGCCTGTGGTAGATGCAGCTTTGTTAAAGGTTTTTGCCGCTGATTCGAATCACTTTTTATACAACGAACATCAAAAAGTGGTGATTGAAAAAAGAGACAGCGGTATATTTCAGGTCGCATATCAGGATGGCAAAGCGGTGCGCGCCGAAAAGTTTGACATGCAGTTTGGTTCGGGCGAAAAAGCCTATACTTATACCTATTGGCAAGGCAAAAAGATGTACGAACTGCCTTTATCTTACTTCGCTGCAATTAAGAACTGGGCCATCAGCCCTGGTTTTCCAAAAGAAAGCTTTTATTATGATCGGGCGATAACGAGCCGTTGTTTAGAGTGCCATGCCTCTTATGTTGATATTAAAATCACACAACAATCTACTTTTTCCAGAGATGAGGAAATGGAAAAGGGCGCTGTTATTTATGGGATAGATTGTGAACGTTGCCACGGACCAGGCAAACAACATGTTGTTTTTCATATGGAGAACCCCGAAGAAAAGACAGCAAAATTTATCACATTGTATAAAACACTTAGCCGAAAACAAAAGATGGATGTTTGCGCGGTTTGTCATTCGGGCAATACTTTGGTGGCGCAGCGATCTGTTTTCGGTTTCCGGCCCGGCGACGATTTAGAGGCTTATTATTCGCAGGATTTTACAGGTTTCGGTGGTGGTAATATTGATGTACACGGTAACCAAAGTGCCATGCTAAAGGGCAGTAATTGTTATCGGAAAAGTGAAACCATGACTTGCCAATCGTGCCATAATACACACGAAAATGTTAAAGGGAATTTAAGCCTTTATTCGCAGCGCTGCATTAATTGCCACAAAAGTACCAGCCACAGCAAAGCCACTTTAGCAAAAGGATCGCTCAGTACCAATTGTATCGACTGCCATATGCCTAAAGAATCTTCAAAACTGATCACCTTTCAACAGGCGGGTAAAGATCATTTAAGCCCGTACCAGTTACGCTCACACCATATTGCCATTTATCCCGTTATTAATAAGTAAACCCAACCTTGTATTAAGAATTCCCCATTATCCATTAATAGGACTTGGATTTCGTACATTTGGTTTCCACTTAAAAATTTAGATAGTAGCCGATATGCTCATAAAACACTACTTAGCTTTATTCTTCCTCCTTTTTCTCTCCATCCCTATTTTTGCTCAAAAGAAATTTACCCTTAGCGGCACCATCCGCGATGCAGGTACAGGCGAAACTTTAATCGGCGCCACCATCCGGATTTCCGGAGCTTCTACCGCAGCAACCCTAACCAATAATTATGGTTATTTTGCTTTAACACAGGCCGAAGGTACCTACACTGTGGCCGTAAGTTATACGGGTTATGCTTCCATTGTTAAAACCATCAATTTAACCAAAGATACCAAGTTAAATGAGGAATTAAAAAGTGCAAACGATCTGCAAGAAGTAACGGTAAGTGCTAACAACCGTAAAAACGAAAACGTTAAAAGTGCGCAGATGGGCCTGGAGCGGATCGACATGAAATCGCTTAATTCTATCCCGGTATTGCTTGGCGAAAAGGATATCTTAAAAACCATCCAGCTGTTGCCCGGCGTAAAATCAGGCGGCGAGGGGAACACAGGTTTCTATGTGCGCGGTGGTGCTGCCGATCAGAATTTAATTATTCTGGATGAAGCGGTGGTATACAATTCCTCTCATTTGCTTGGCTTTTTCTCTACTTTTAATGCTGATGCGATTAAGGATGTAAGTTTATACAAAGGTGGTATGCCTGCTCAGTACGGCGGCCGTTTATCGTCGGTTTTAGACGTTAAAATGGATGATGGGAATAATAAAGAATTTAAATTTCAGGGCGGCATTGGTTTAATTGCTTCGCGTTTAAAAGCAGAAGGACCGATTGTAAAAGACCGGGGTTCGTTTATGGTGAGTTTCCGCAGAACCTACATCGATCTGTTTTTAAGGGCTTCACCAGATTCATCTGTTAACGGCAGTACCTTAAATTTTTACGATATTAATGCCAAGGCGAATTATAAAATCAATGATAAAAATACCATTTACATATCCGGCTATTTCGGTAAAGATAATATCGGCGTTAAAGACCTGTTTGAGAACAACTGGGGCAACGTAACCACCACCATCCGCTTAAACCATATTTTTAGCGACCGTTTGTTTTCGAATACCTCCTTAATTTACAACAACTATAATTATACCGTTCGCTTATTAAATGATGCGACCAACTTTAAAGCGACTTCGCTGGTTCGGGATTTTAACTTTAAAGAAGATTTTCAGTATTTCAGCAATAAACATACCCTTCGTTTTGGTATCAATGCCACACAACACCGCATTTCGCCGATTGATATTGATAGCGATGAAGCATCGCAGGTAAATTCGCTAACACAGGAAAGGCGTTACGGGATCGAATCGGCTGCTTATATTTCTGATGAGTGGGCCGTAAACGAACATTTAAACTTTTTATATGGTGTGCGTCTGGCGGCTTTTTCTTTAATGGGTCCTGGTAATTTTAGTACCTATGATGCTGATGGAAATATCGTATCGACAGAAAATGTAGCCAAGGGAAAATTCCATAAAAACTACTTTAACCTGGAGCCACGTTTTTCGGTGAGCTATCTGTTTAACGAAGAAAATTCGATCAAGGCCTCTTACAACCGCAATACGCAAAACGTACATATTTTAACCAATGCCACCTCTAGTTCGCCAACCGACCAGTATGTGCTGAGCAGCAATAATATCAAGCCCGAAATTGCCGACCAGGTGGCTTTGGGTTATTTTAAAAATATCCGGGATAACAATTATGAACTCTCAGGCGAGATTTATTATAAGTGGCTTCAGAATCAGATCGATTATAAAAATGCAGCCGAATTATTGGCCAACTCCAATGTAGAATCAGAACTTTTATACGGCGTAGGCAGGGCTTATGGAATGGAGCTATTTTTTAAGAAGAAATTTGGCAAGCTGAACGGTTGGGTGGGTTATACCTTATCGCGTACTGAACGTAAATTTACTGAACTTAATGATGGTAAATATTTTCCGGCACGGCAAGATCGCACACATGATATTTCGTTAGTTGGCATTTACAACATGACCAAGCGGTGGACTTTTTCTTCGAGTTTTATTTACAGCACGGGTAATGCGGTAACTTATCCGGCAGGGAAATATAGTATTGGGGGACAGATGGCTTACTATTATACGCAAAGAAATGCAGGCAGAATGCCTTATAATATGCGTTGGGATGTAAGTGCAACTTTAGAGGGGAAACCTGGTAAGAAATACCAGTCGAGTTGGAATTTCGGGATTTATAATTTATTGGCTAGAAAAAATCCCTACTCTATTGAGTTTATTACAGATCCGAATGATCCGAGTAAAACTGCTGCTCAGCAGACTTCACTTTTCGGTCTTATTCCATCAATTACCTGGAACTTTAAATTTTAAAACAATGAAACCATCATGAGCAAACGCTTACAAATAGAAATGAACCGAGCCTGCGAGCTCTTGAACACAAAAATCAAATAGATACTTGTGAAAAATATTGCTCATGATAGCTTCATAACCATTAAAAAACAAACTATATTCTGATGAAAAAACTGATTATATACTTTTCGCTGTTCACTTTATGTTTGGCTTCTTGCAAGAAAATTATTTCTATCGATACCGAAAATGCTGCACCTCAAATTGTAATTGAAGGGAAAATTAATGATCAACTGATCGATCAGCAGATTAAGATCAGCAAAACCATTGGTTATACCGAAGCCAATGTTTTTCCGAAAGTTTCGGGAGCAAGCGTAACTGTAACCGATAATAAGGGAAATACTTATGTTTTTAAAGAAGGTACAACACCAGGAACCTATATCAATAAAATGAAAGGCGTGCCGGGTGTTACCTATAATTTAAATGTTAATGCCGAAGGCCAAACTTACACCGCCAGTTCGAAAATGCCCAATGTGGTTAAAATGGATTCGATTGGGGTGATTAAAAACTTTTTCTTTGGCCGAGAACGTAAAACTGCTGCTGTATTTTTAAAAGATCCTGCTAACGAAACGAATTTTTATCATTTTAACCTTTATGTAAATGATATTTTATCGGAACGTTTCTACGTAAATAACGATCGTTTAACAAATGGAAACGACTTAAGGATCCAGTTATTTTTTAAACCTCCTACTAACGACCACGACAGTGATGAGTTAAATTCGAACGACAAGATTAAAATAGAAATGGAGTGTATCGATTCGAATATTTTCGATTATTGGTATGCTTTAAGTCAGCAATCGAACCGGGGGCCAAACCAGGGTACAACTCCTGCCAATCCAACTTCAAATATCTCTAACCAGGCATTGGGCTATTTTAGTGCCAATACTTACCAGGTGTTATCAGCAACTGTGAAATAGTATCCATAAGTCAATTCGTATTATCCAAAACACCTTAGAATTTTTAGTGTTAAATAAACATGAAAGTATTTATAAGCGGCAACATTGCTTCAGTTGGTATAAAAGAACTGGAAGAAAATAATATTTCGATTACCCAATGGAAAGAAAACCGACAGATTACAGCCGAAGAACTGATTGAAGCCTGCCAGGATCAGGATGCCTTGATCAGCGTTGGGCCAAATAAAATTAATGCCGGATTTTTAAAGGCCTGTAGCCATTTAAAGGTTATTGCTTTACATTCTGTAGGTTATGATCAGGTAGATGTAGCTGCTGCAAAAAAAATAAATATCCCCATTGGGAATACACCTGGTGTTTTGAGCAGCGCAACTGCCGATACCGCTTTTTTATTGATGCTTGCTGTATCACGAAAGGCCTTTTTTTCGCACAAAAAAATCATTAAAGGCGAATGGAAAAACTATGAGCCATCACCCGAACTCGGAATTGAGGTAAATGGCAAAACGCTCGGTGTTTTTGGCCTGGGGAAAATTGGATTAGAGATGGCAAAAAAATGTATGGCGGCCTACCAAATGGAGGTAATTTATCACAACAGATCGCGTAACGAAGAAGCTGAAAAAGAAATCGGAGCAAAATATGTTTCGTTTGAAGAACTTTTGGCACAAAGTGATGTGTTATCAGTACACACTGCGCTAACGCCTGAAACTAAGGGTAAATTTACACTTGATGTTTTTAAGCAGATGAAACCCAATTCGATTTTCATTAATACCGCCAGAGGTGGTATCCACAACGAAAAGGATTTGATAAAAGCTTTAGAGGAGAAAATGATATGGGGAGCAGGTTTGGATGTAACCAATCCGGAGCCAATGGATAAAAATAATCCCTTGTTAGCTATGGAAAACGTAGCTGTTTTACCACATATCGGCTCCGCTACCGAAGAAACCAGAGCGGCTATGGCACAGATTATCGTTAAAAATGTTTTGGCTGGTTTAAAAGGAGAGAAGCTGCCGTTTGAGGTTAATAGTTAATGGTTTATAGTCTGATGGCCATGACCCTTTGACTATACAGATCTAAAATGGTTAATAGTCTGTTAGCTGTTGGCTATGGACTATCAACCATGGACTTTCTACATTAATCTATTTTACGGTGTATTTAAACACCGATCTTCCTAAATTTCCGTTAGCATCTATACCCTCAATAATTACTTTATACTGGCCTTTGCCATCTGCATTGTAATATTCGAAAGAAGTATTACCCGTAGCATCGGTTACCACTTTAGGGTTCCAGTAAATGGTAGTTCTTAAATCATTGCGGTTCATGCTTGCAGGAACATCGTATTTTGGAGAATAGAACTGTTTTTCTTTGTTGTAACCTTGTGGTGAGAAAGTAAGTTCGTAGTATTTGGGTAGCATATCCATCAGCTGTGCTTTAGATATTTTAGTGCCTTTAGGCGCTTTCTTTTGGTTGAATACGATCACCCCATTTACATTGTTTGCACGGTTTACCAGGCCCAGCTCATCTCTTAAGAACACCTCAACCGATTCGATCTGATTGGCATCAAGCGTATTGATCTGGTTTACATCCACATTCATTCCATTGATAAAAATACCCATCGGAATTTTTTTGCCCTGGTTATAATCTCTCGTCACATAGAAGTTATTATCAACGAAGGTAACACCGGCAAGCATGCCCTGTAAACAGTTAATCAGTAAACCACAACCTTTTAGTCTATCGCCGCTCACTTCATGGTCGGCCATCTGACTAAGCCCGCTTAATGCCGGGTAATCTTTATGGCTTACTTTTGGAACAACAGCTGCTTTAATGTTTACATCTTTTAAAGTATGTAAATAAGCGTATTGTCTTTTGCTGTTATCTAAGTAACTGGTTAAAGCACTATCTATATTTAAAACTTCTTCAGCAGCACTAAAGTTTCTGGTTAGTTTAGGTACAGGTGCGCCATTTAAGCTTAAGGTCATGTTTTTATAGTTAACATTATACTTGGCGGTAATGGTCACTTTAGAAGAATCGTTGAACATCAGGTTTTGGAATTTAAAATTCCCAACAGGATCTGTAGTACTTTCTAAATTAAAACGTTTATCAGGTATGGTTAATAATAAGGCTCCTTTTCTAACTGGTATACCATTGTTCTGACGTAAAACACCCGAAATTTCGATGCCTTGTTCTGGTAAGAAATCAATTTTAGGTAATTTATTGGCAATAATATCGGTGTATTTGAAACTGCGGTAGCCCTGGGTAAGTAACAATACATCTAAATCTGCGTTTTTCTTCGCGTCGGGTGCATTAAAGTAGTAACCTGCTTTTTCGATATAACCCTTAACATCGCTGCTTAATAATAACCCCGTTAATATAGTACTGGTTGCGTCCTCACTTGATGGAACCTTCGATTCATCTACAACCGCTACCGAGAAGCTACCTTCTACGGGGGCGCCGTCTTTTTTAGCCGCTACATTTATTTTAACCTTTTTCTTGATTCCGTAAGTAGTTGCAGCACTGGTTAAAGTTACGGCCATCGTATTTTTATGCTGAACAAAAACCAAGCGTTCACTTAATGGTTTACCAAATTCATTAAATAAGGTAAATTGTGCAATTCCATTCGGGAATTTAGATTTAAGTACAGTGGTATTGTATTCTTTGTTTGATAATGCTGTTTGTGCACCATAGCAGATCACGCCTTTGCTCTGCGCAATTAAATAAAACTTTTTGCCTTGATTCTGCTCAAAGAAAGCATCATTTGCTGCAATTTTTATAGCCACATTATCGGCGCTGCTATTATCTATATTTATGGCTATACCATTTGCTGTAACTGCAGGCAAATTATAATTTTGAGTAGTGCCATCAGCATAAGTAACTGCCGCTTTGTAGGTTTTTCCAGCTTCAGCTAACAAGTTGAAACTGCCCATTCCTAAATGCTGAGCAGTAAAAGTAGCTACTGCTTTACCATCATTATCGGTTACTGTACCTTTTGAGCTAATGCCCAAACCATCACTTTTAATGGCTTTAAAGGCTACCTTGCTCGTTAAGCCGGCAATTAAACTTCCACCCTCAGGGAAAAATTGAAAATCTTTGCTTACAATAGCGTTTTTAAGCTGAAAGCTACTGCTTGCCACATCTTTATCAGTTGTGTTAATGCTGGTAATCAGTTCGCCTTTTTGTAATTGATATTCTGCCTTTTGTGCATTGCTCATGGCTATTGTTAAAAAGCCATTGGCATCGGTTGTGCCCCTTCCTTTGGCAATAACGGTATAACTCGTAACCACTTGCCAGCTTACATTTTTATTGGCGTAAGGTTTATTATTGGCATCTTTAAATTGTACACGTGCGTCAATTTTTTCTAGCTTATCAGTAGACGTATTTTTATAGGTGATATGGGTTTTTACTTCTTTATCAATGGCTTCTCCTACATAAAAAGTCTTGTTAAAATAAGCAGGATCTTCATTGTTTAGCATCCATAAAGTATAAGCCCTGATATGGTAGTTACCTTGTTTATAATTAATCTGATCTAAGGGAAAACTGCCGTAGGCAAAACCACCGGTAATGGGTAGTTTTAGAGTCTGGATAAGCGAATCTTTCTGATTGATCACATCAACATAAATGATCTTACTAATTGCAGATAAGAAATTCTGGTTTTCGGTAACATAAGCTTTAAACCAAACCGTATCGGCAACAGCGTAATAGGGTTTGTCGAAATGAAGATAAATTTTTTCAGCAGGATAATCACTCAACACTTTATTTGTTTTGGCAATGATACTGTTTATGCTAATGGTATCGGTTTGTGCCGACGAAGAAAAACTTAGTGTTGATAGAAGTGACAGTATGATAAACGATAATCTAAAAATCTTCATGGAATGGATATTAAATGCTAAGCCCGTAAATATATCCAATTATAAATAGAGCACATAAAATGTGATGATGTTTAACATTTTTTTACAAAAGATTTAAGTTCATAGGTCATTAGTTCACTGATTCATTCCCCCGCATACCGTCCTCCTGAACTTGTTTCAGGATCTAGTATGTGGGTGCTTTTTAGGTTAACAGGTTAATTGTTTAAATCGGTTAATCGACTCCAAACGCCGAACTCCCAGCTCCAAACTAACTTCCCTAAAACAAAACAAGCCACTAAGTAGCGGCCTGTTTTAAATTATGATGTTGTTTGCCTGTTATTTAAACTCGATTAAGAATTCTTCTTTAGGTGAACGTACCTTTTTAAGGTTTACCAACCAATCGCCGGCTTCATCCCTGTGTCCTAATGGCAATAGCGTAACACTTTTTAGGCCTTTTTTATCTAAACCTAAAAGTTCATCTAAAGCAGGGCCATTAAAACCTTCCATTGGGGTAGCATCTACTTTTAACAAAGCTGCTTCTGCTATAGCGATACCGAAACCAATATAGGCCTGACGGGCTGCATGGTTGAAGTTTTCTTCAGCAGTTCTGGATAAAACCATGCCTTTTAATTGCGCTTTGTAAGCATCGGTTCCACTTTCCGGTAAACCACGCTCTGCATTCATTCTGCTAAAAACAGCATCAATACCTTCTTCTGTGTAGTTTTCGTTGGCCGCGAAAATCAATAGGTGGGAAGAATCGATAACCTGCGATTGATTATAGGCAATCGGCGCGATTTTTTCTTTTAACTCCTGGTTGGTTACCACAATTACTTTAAATGGCTGTAAGCCGGAGGATGTTGGTGCAAGGTGTGCTGCAGCAATAATTTTATCAACCTTTTCTTGTTCAACAGGTTGACCATTCATTTTCTTAACGGCATAACGCCAGTTTAGGGCATCGATTAAGCTCATATTTTTGAAGATTTTTTTTAAATTTTATGAAGCAAAGATGGAGATAAGGAATAAACCTATTGTTGATGTATGGTAATAAAATTTTTTGTTTAGTCTCGGTTGGCTAAAGCCGAGGGTAAAGCTGGATTTTTCTTAGCCGTTAACTTCATTCAACGGAATATGGTGTGAAGTGGACTTTATTCTATCGGTTGGTGTCTCACCGCCCGAAATAGGAACATATTTATTATTTCTTGAATCAGGAAACGATTGGCTTGTGGTGCTTGGCAGTTTACAGCCCCGCTTTCGCTTATAGTCCTCGCTGCGCTCCGGGCTATTCCGCTCTATCGGGTTTAGAAACAAGGGTTTGTGCATTTTGCAACCCCACAAATGAAAAACTGCTGTTTCCTTTTAGCCCCGGTTGAAGCCTTACTCTGCAGCAACGAGGCATTCCGAACTTTCGGGAAAGCTTAAGAGCGGAAAACGGGAAGAAACTTATTGTTTTGTACAGGCCTTGCGCTCCAATAAGGAATGATCAGTTATAAGCAATCGCCATGATTCTTGTTTATATCCAAGTCAACGCCAAAGAAGAGCCTTA
>Ga0182006_1000510_pt1 | contig 29601 bp, 28 predicted proteins | sample Sormic07211104_1_FD_123022 | JGI IMG/M metagenome (GOLD analysis project Ga0182006, IMG submission 123022) | Rhizosphere microbial communities from Sorghum bicolor, Mead, Nebraska, USA - 072115-104_1 MetaG | ecosystem: Host-associated > Plants > Roots > Rhizosphere | place: USA: Nebraska...
CTGGACCGTACCTTCCATTTCGATGACGTCGTCTTTTGCCATGTGTTCCGGGTCGGCGTGAACGGCCGGAATGGCCGCATAAGTCCCTTAGTATGCCATAGCAGGCTGGCCCAGGCCACCCAAGCCTGACGGCCGTCCGGGCTGTCAGCCGAACTGCTCGTCCAGCTTCCTGCGGATTTCGTCCTCGATGGTGCCGCGCAGCGGCGAGAGCAGCATGCCGAGCTCGGCCGTGACGTGCACCTCGCTGGCCGAGACCGCGATCGCGCCCTTCACGCCCGAGCGGGCGAAGGTGAGCGTATCGCCCTGCCACGTGCCCTCGGTGCCGAACTTCTCGCTCATGCGCGCGGCCACCTTGTCGACGACGGCGCGGGCTCCCTCGATGGTTGTCCCGTGGGGGCGGCGGATGTCGATCTTCGCCATCGTGGATGTCCTCGCGAGTGAAAGCGGGGAGTTTAACAGGCGTTCCATACTGAAGGCAGCGACGCCTTTGCGTTCAATCAGATACCGCACTCTGCTAAAGTCGCGTCGTCAACGTCCCGGTTCTTCCATGCGCATCGAATTCGTCAGCTCGGCTCGCGGTGATTTCCACTGGTCACGGCCCGTGCTGACCATCGGCCGTGCCGACGACAACGACCTTGTCGTGTCCGAAGCCCAGGTCGCCGCCCGCCATGTCACCCTGCATCGCGACCGTCGCGGCCTGGTGCTGGAAGTGGCCCCCGATACCGGGCGCGTCTACGTCAATGCGCGCCCCGTGCGCGAGCGCGCGTTGTTGCGGCCAGGCGACAGCCTGTCGCTGGGCGACTGCCGCATGCTGATCCGCGACGACGCGGACCTGGAGGCGCGGGAGGTACGGGAACCCACCGAATCGCGTTGCACCGTGGCGCTGCGGCCCGTGGCCGGGCCGCTGTCGGGCCGGGTGATACCCGTGGGCGATCGCCTCGAACTCGGCGCCAGCCACGGGGCGATGCCGCTCGAGTTGCCCGGCAACGACGCGGCCTTGCTGGTCCTCGCATGGGATGGCGGCGAGCTTGTCCTGGATGCGTCCCGCGTGCCTGCAAGGCATGCCGTGCGGGTGAACGGGGTGAAGGCGGTTCGCGCCTCCTTGCAGCCCGGCGACCAATTGGGTATCGCCTCGCACCGCTTCGTCGTCGACGGTCCCGGCTGGGCCGCGGAGCCGAAGGTGGTCATGCCGGAGCCGGAGCCCGAACCGCTTCCTGAAGATGCCGCGGGTCCGCGTGGTGACGTATGGTGGCTGATCCTCACCGCCGCGGTGCTCGCGCTCGGCATCGCATTGGTCTTGTTCGTCCAGTTCTGAGCGGCCCCGCGGACGGCATAATGGCCGTTCCCCCCGGCCGAGAGAATCACGTGAGCAGAGTCTGGAATTTCAGTGCGGGTCCCGCGGCGTTGCCGGAAGCGGTACTGCAACGCGCACAGGCGGAAATGCTCGACTGGAACGGATCGGGCGCCTCCGTCATGGAGCTGTCCCATCGCGGCAAGCGCTTCATGGACCTGGCCGCCGATGCCGAGCGCCGGCTGCGTGGATTGTTGTCCGTACCCGCGGGGTACAAGGTGCTGTTCCTGCAAGGCGGTGCGACCCAGCACTTCGCGCAGATCCCGATGAACCTCGCGCCCGAAGGTGGCAGCGCGGACTACATCGTGACCGGCCACTGGAGCGAGAAAGCCGTGCGTGAGGCCTCGCCCTATATCGAGGCGCGCGTGGCCGGCAGTTCGGCATCGGCGAATTTCGTCGACGTGCCGCCGCGCGACACGTGGACGTTGAACCCCGGCGCGGCCTATGTGCATTACACGCCGAACGAAACCATCCAGGGTGTCGAGTTCCACGACATCCCGGACGTGGGCCAGGTGCCGCTGGTGGCCGACATGTCGTCGAACATCCTGTCCGCCCCGCTGGATGTGTCGCGCTTCGGCCTGATCTATGCCGGCGCGCAGAAAAACATCGGCCCGTCGGGCCTCGTGGTGATGATCGTGCGCGACGAACTGCTGGCGCGTCCCGGCCGGCCGATGGCGAAGATCTTCCGCTATGCCGAACACGCCGCGAACGACTCCATGCTCAACACGCCCAACACCTGGGGCTGGTATCTGGCCGGCCTCACCTTCGAGTGGCTGGAACAGCAGGGCGGCCTCGTGGCGATGGGCGAGCGGAACGCGCGGAAGGCGAAGACCTTGTACGACGCCATCGACGGTTCGGGCGGCTTCTATCGCAGCCCCGTCGCCGTGCGCGCCCGCTCGCGCATGAACGTCCCATTCACCTTGCATGACGCATCGCTGGATGCCGCCTTCCTTGTGGAATCGGAAGCGGCAGGCCTGCTGGCGCTGAAAGGCCACAAGGCCGTGGGCGGCATGCGCGCGTCGTTGTACAACGCGGTGCCACAGGCGGCGGTGGACGCCCTCGTGCAATTCATGCGGGACTTTGCCACGCGGCACGGTTAAAGTCGGAGGTCGCCGCGCTGCAACATCGCATCGCGGCGATAACCGTTTCAATTGCAACCACTTAGCCGCCTGGACGTCCATGAGCAAGACCCCCGCCGACAAGGCCGATAAACAAGCCACGCTGACCGAGGCGCGTACGCGCATCGACAGCATCGACCAGCAACTGCAGTCGCTCATCAGCGAGCGCGCCCGCTGGGCACAGCAGGTCGGGCGGGCCAAGGGCCCGTTGAAGGCGGCGGTGGAGTATTACCGACCCGAACGGGAAGCCCAGGTGCTGCGTGGCGTGATCGACCGCAACGACGGGCCGCTTCCGAACGCGGAGCTGGTGCGCCTGTTCCGCGAGATCATGTCGTCGTGCCTGTCGCAGCAGCAGCCCTTGAAGATCGGGTTCCTGGGTCCCGAGGGCACCTTCAGCGAACAGGCGGTGCGCAAGCATTTCGGCCACGCCGCCTATGGCCTTCCGTTGGGAAGCATCGAGGAAGTGTTCCAGGAAGTGGCCGCCGGCAACGCGGACTTCGGCGTGGTGCCGGTGGAGAACTCGGGGCAGGGCATGATCCAGATGACCCTGGACATGTTCCTGGTGTCCAAGGCCACGATCTGCGGTGAGGTGGAACTGCGTGTCCACCAGAACCTGCTGTCGCTGTCGGGCGAATTGAAGGACGTGAAGCGCGTCTATTCGCATCCGCAATCGTTGCAGCAGTGCCAGGGCTGGCTGCGGGTGAACCTGCCGCACGTGGAGCGCATCCCCGTATCGAGCAACGCCGAGGCGGCGCGCACCGCGCGGCTGTCGCCGGAATCCGCCGCCATCGCGGGCGAAACCGCGGGGCGCGTCTACGGATTGAAGACGGTCGCAGGGCCGATCGAGGACCGTTCGGACAACACCACGCGCTTCCTCGTCATCGGCCGCTCGATCTTTCCACCCTCGGGCAACGACCGTACGTCGCTGCTGGTATCGGTGCGCGACAAGCCCGGCGCGTTGTACGACGTGCTGAGCCCGCTCGCGCACCACGGCATCAGCATGAACCGGATCGAGTCCCGCCCGGCACATACGGGCAAGTGGCAGTACGCGTTTTTCATCGACGTATCCGGCCATGTGGAGGACGCGGCCCTGCAGGCCGCGCTCGAGGAAATGAAACCTGCCGCCGCCGACGTGCGCGTTCTCGGCTCTTACCCTGTCGCCTTGCCATGACCTCACATTTCGATGCCGCCGCGCTCGCCAACCGGGCGACGTCGGCACTCCGTGCCTACGATCCCGGCCATGATCTTCCCGCGCTGCGCCTGCGTTTCGGCGCCGTGCTCTCCGAGCTCGGCTCGAACGAAAACCCGCTGGGGCCGAGCAAGCTCGCCATGCGTGCCGCCACGCGTGTGCTCGAGGACATCTGGCGCTATCCCGATCCGCTAGGCGCCTCGCTGAAACAGAAGCTCTCGTCGGAGCTGGGCGTTCCGGTTCAGGGCATCACCCTGGGCAACGGCTCGCACGAGTTGCTGATGCTGATGGCGCAGTGCTTCGCCGATGCGGAACACCCGGTGGTGCATTCGCAGTACGGCTTCGCGGTGTTTCCCATCGCCGCGGCGGCGGCCGGTGCGCCATCGATCGCCGTACCGGCGTTGCCGGCGGACCATCCGCACGCGCCGTACGGCCACGACCTCGACGCGATCGCGGCGGCGGTCACGCCGGATACGCGCCTGGTCTACCTGGCCAATCCGAACAATCCCACGGGCACATGGTTCACCGATGCCGCGCTGGAAGCGTTTCTCGAAAAGATTCCGGCGCGGACGCTCGTGGTGGTCGACGAGGCGTACCACGAATACGTGGACGCCGAGGGGCTGAGCACCGCATTGCACCTGACCGGTCGTTTCCCGAACCTGGCCGTCACGCGCACCTTCTCCAAGGCCTATGCGCTGGCGGGTTTGCGTATCGGCTACATGCTGAGTCATCCCTCCGTGACCGCGGTGTGCGAGCGCTTGCGTGAGTCGTTCAACGTCAACGCCGTGGCCCTGGCCGCGGCGGAAGCCTCGCTCGGCGATCATGAACACCGCGCCCGCGTGCGCGATACGAACCGTCGCGATCGCGCGTGGCTTGCCGAGGAACTGGCGGCAAGAGGCCTGCGTGTGCTGCCGTCCCAGACCAACTTCCTGCTCGTGGACCTGGGCCGCGATGCCGCCGCATTCGAGGCGCACCTGTTCGAACGTGGCGTGATCGTGCGGCCGATGGCGGGATACCGCTTGCCGCATACGCTGCGGATAAGCATCGGCAGCCGCGGCGAGTTGGAACGCCTGCTGGAGAGCCTGCCATGAGCCGCGTGGATTGGGTGAGCGCCGCGGGTGGTCCGCTGCGCGGCGAGATCGCCGTGCCGGGCGACAAATCGGTGTCGCACCGTGCGCTGATGTTCGGCGCCATCGCGGAAGGCGTGTCGCATATCCGTGGTTTCCTCGAAGGCGAGGACACGCGCGCCACGGCCGCCATCCTCGGCAAGCTGGGCGTGCGTTTCGAGACCCCCGCACCGGGCGAGCGGATCGTCCATGGCGTGGGCCTGCATGGCCTGCGCGGCAGTCCCGATGTCTTGGATTGCGGCAACGCCGGTACCGGCATGCGCCTGCTGGCGGGTCTCCTGGCGGGCCAGGCGTTCGATTCCGTCCTGGTGGGCGATGAATCGCTGTCGCGCAGGCCGATGCGCCGCGTCACCGATCCCCTCGAAGCGATGGGTGCATCGATCGAAACGAACGATGGCAAGCCGCCGCTGCGTATCCGTGGCGTGGCAGGGTTGAAGGGCATCGCTTATGAGCCGCCCGTGGCCAGCGCCCAGATCAAGTCCGCCTTGTTGCTGGCGGGCCTGTACGCGGATGGCTTCACCGAGGTCGTGGAGCCGCATCCGACGCGTGATTACACCGAGAGCATGCTCAAGGCCTTCGGTTGGCCGATCGAGTATTCGCCCGGTCGCGCGCGCCTGGAAGGTGGCCACGCCTTGCGCGCCGTCGATGTCGACGTGCCGGCGGATTTTTCGTCCGCGGCGTTCTTCATCGTCGCGGCGTGCATCGTGCCGGGTTCCGAATTGCGCCTGAAAGCCGTCGGCCTCAATCCACGCCGCACCGGCTTGCTCGCCGCGCTCGAACTCATGGGTGCGGATATCCGCGTGGAGAACGAGCGCAACAGCGGTGGCGAGGACATCGGCGACCTGGTCGTCCGTCATGCGCCGCTGCATGGCGTGGCGTTGCCGCTGGAGATCGTGCCCGACATGATCGACGAATTCCCGGCGCTGTTCGTGGCCGCGGCGGTGGCCGAGGGCATGACCACCATCCGCGGCGCGGCCGAACTGCGCGTGAAGGAATCCGACCGCATCGCCAGCATGGCCCATGGCCTGAAGGCCTGCGGCGTCCTCGTCGACGAACTTCCCGATGGCGCGATCATCCGTGGCGGCACGATCGGTGGTGGCAGCATCGACAGCCACGGCGACCATCGTATCGCGATGAGTTTCGCCATCGCGGGACTGGTCGCGTCGGCGCCCATCGCGATCGGCGATTGCGCCAACGTGGCGACCTCGTTCCCGGGATTCATGGAACTGGCCAACGGTGTTGGCTTCCGCCTGCGCTCCGCTGCCTGACGCGTTCCGCCGCTGGCGGGAAGGCGCTACGCTTCGCCTTCCTGTCAGCGGATATGGTCATGGCCGAAAAGATTCCCCCGTTCGTCGTCGTGGTGCCCGCGCGCTTCGGCTCCACCCGGTTGCCGGGCAAGCCGCTGCTCAAGATCTCGGGCGAGTCGATGATTCGTCGCGTGGCGGCGCGGGCGGGGCAGGCCGGGGCGGCGCAAGTCGTGGTCGCCACCGATGACGAGCGCGTCACCCGCGAACTCAGGGGCTGTGGTGACATCCTCGTCTGCATGACCCGCCCGGACCACGCCTCCGGCAGTGACCGCATCGCCGAGACCGCCGCCCATTTCGGCTGGCCGGACGACACCGTGGTGGTCAACCTGCAAGGCGACGAGCCCTTCGCCCCGGCCGCCGGCATCCGCGCCGTGGTGGCGACCCTGGCGGGCGACGATGCGCCGATGGCGACCCTGGCCACACCGATCGCGCACGCCGACGAGTTGTTCGACCCGAACATCGTCAAGGTCGTTCGCGGACAGAACGGCCGGGCGCTGTATTTCACCCGTGCGCCCTCCCCGTGGGCCAGGGACGCCTTCGCCGCGAACCGGGATGTCTTGCCGCCCAACGTGCCGTTCCTTCGGCACATCGGCATCTATGCCTACCGGGCGGGCTTCCTGCGTCGCCTCGCGGCATTGCCGCGCACGCCCCTGGAACAGGCCGAGTCGCTCGAGCAGTTGCGCGCCCTGGAACACGGCTACGCCATTTCGGTCCGGCCGACGCCGGAACCCTTCCCGCCGGGCATCGACACGCCGGAGGACCTGGCACGGGCGGAACGATGGCTCGCCGCGCAAGGATCGACGGGGTCGTAAGGATTCCCCCACGGTCGCCACCGGGCAAGCCTGACACGGTTTCCCGGGCTTCGCCGGGCGCGCCGGAGAGGGCGGCGACGTAACCTATCCCTGTCGCCACACTCACCCCCTGAAGGACAGGCGACGCTCCCACGGAAGGTCCTCGCCGGCATGGCCCATCTCCATGCCGGCGTTTTCGCGTTCGTCGCCCGCCGACGGGGTAAAATGACCGGATGGAGCACACCGAGTCGCATCCGTTCGACGGCAAGGCCTTCGTCCGCCATCTCACCACCTCGCCCGGCGTCTACCGCTACTTCGACGCGGAGGACGAACTGCTTTATGTCGGCAAGGCGGCCAACCTCAAGAAGCGCGTCGGCAACTACTTCCTGAAACCGCCGATGGACCCGCGCATCGCTTCGATGGTGTCGCAGATCGCCCGTGCCGAGGTCACCCTCACGCGCACCGCCGGCGAGGCGTTGTTGCTCGAGTCGCAACTGATCAAGTCGCTCAAGCCGCGTTACAACATCGTGCTGCGCGACGACAAGAGCTACCCCTATATCTACCTGTCGGGCGGCGAGGACTACCCGCGCCTGGCCTTTCACCGTGGCGCCAAGACCGGCCCGGGGCGCTACTTCGGCCCCTATCCGAGCACCTTCGCCGTTCGTGAAAGCCTTGGCCTGATGCAGAAGCTCTTCAAGGTGCGGCAATGCGAGGACAGTTATTTCAAGAACCGGTCGCGACCCTGCCTGCAACACCAGATCGGCCGTTGCAGTGCGCCGTGCGTGCGCCTGATCGAGGTCGAGGACTATAAGAACGACGTACGTCATGCGGAGATGTTCCTCGAAGGCCGCAGCAGTGCGGTGATCGACGAACTCGCCATCGCCATGGAAAACGCCTCGAAGGCATTGAACTTCGAGCGCGCCGCCACGTTGCGCGACCAGGTCGCCGCCTTGCGCCGGTTGCAGGCCCAGCATTTCGTGCAGGGTGCCAGCGCGGACATGGACGTGATCGCCTGCTGCATGGAAGGGGGCATGGCTTGTGTGAGCGTGATGTTCTTCCGCAACGGCGTCAGCCTGGGTTCGCGCGATTTCTTCCCGCGGCTGCCGACCGACGCCTCGATATCCGACGTGCTTTCGCAGTTCATCGCCCAGTACTACCTGGAGCGCCAGGTTCCCCGTGAGCTGGTACTGAGCGATCCCGTGGAAGACGCGGACGTGCTGGCATCGGTGCTGTCCGACCACGCGGGCCATGTCGTCTCGCTCAAGCCCAGTGTCCGTGGCGAGCGTGCACGCTTCCTGGAAATGGCCCAGCGCAACGCCAGCGCGGCCCTGACATCGCGGCTCGCCAGCCGGCATACACTGCTGGCCCGTTTCGACGACCTGCAGAAGGTGCTGGATCTCGACGCGACACCGCGCCGCATCGAGTGCTTCGACATCAGCCATACACGCGGTGAACTGACGGTCGCCTCGTGCGTCGTCTTCGGTCCCGAGGGACCGGAGAAGTCGCACTACCGCCGGTTCAACATCGCCGGCATCACCCCCGGCGACGACTACGCCGCCATGCACCAGGCCTTGACCCGCAGGTTCAGGAAAGTGGTGGAGGGCGGGGTCAAGCCCGACATCCTACTGATCGACGGCGGAACCGGGCAGGTGGCGCAGGCCGTGGACGTGTTGCGCGAGTTGGGCGTCGAAGGCATCCGAGTGGTCGGCGTCGCCAAGGGCCCCGGTCGGCGTGCCGGCGAGGAGACCCTGGTGCTGGCCGACAGCGGCAAGACCCTGCACCCCGGCACGTCCTCGCCCGCGCTGCACCTCGTGGCAGCGGTACGTGATGAAGCGCACCGTTTCGCGATCAGCGGGCACCGCCGCCGGCGCGAAGCCGCGCGCGAGCGGAGTACCCTCGAGGACGTGGCGGGTGTCGGCGCGCGCCGTCGCGCGGCGCTCCTGAAGGCCTTTGGTGGCTTGGCAGGCGTCGAAGCCGCCGGCGTCGAGGAACTGATGAGCGTGAAGGGGATTGATCGCGGCCTCGCCGAACGCATCTATGCCATGCTGCATCCTTGATTGAACCCGGGCGAGCCCACGTGGCACGTCTCCCGTACCGGCCGACCTATGCGAATCAATCTCCCCACCTGGCTGACCCTGTTCCGCGTGCTGCTGCTGCCGGTGATGGTCATCGTCTACTACCTGCCGTTCCGCGGCGCGAACCTCACCGCGGCCCTCGTCTTCGTCCTTGCCGCCTTCACGGACTGGCTCGACGGCTACCTGGCCCGGCGTCTCAATCTCACATCCGCCTTCGGCGCGTTCCTGGACCCGGTGGCGGACAAGCTGATGGTGGCGGTCACGCTGTTCCTGCTGGTGCAGTCCCACCCGGGCGGCTGGCAGGGCATCCTCATGGCGGTGACCGCCTCGGTCATCGTCGGCCGCGAGATCAGCGTTTCGGCCCTGCGCGAGTGGATGGCCCAGATCGGCGCGCGGTCGAAGGTCAAAGTGGCCTTCCTGGGCAAGCTGAAGACCGCCACGCAGATGGTCGCGCTGGTGGTACTCCTGCTCCAGCACGACGCTGAAACCCTGCGCCTGTACCACATCGGCGAAGCCCTGCTGGTGATCGCGGGCGTGCTGACCATATGGTCGGGCTTGGACTACCTGCGGGCCGCCTGGCCCAGTTTGCGCGGGGACTCGGATTCAGACGAGGTGAAAAAAAGTGAAAAAAATACGGTGCAAGGTGGTTGACACATTTCCCATCTGATCTAAAATAGCCGGACAACGACGCGGGAATAGCTCAGTTGGTAGAGCACGACCTTGCCAAGGTCGGGGTCGCGAGTTCGAGTCTCGTTTCCCGCTCCAAGTAATTCCACAAAACCTCGGACATCCGGGGTTTTGTTTTTTAAGCGCCACGCGGATACTCTTCGCGCTGCGCAAGCGATGGCCGGGTGGCAGAGTGGTCATGCAGCGGACTGCAAATCCGCGTACGCCGGTTCGATTCCGACCTCGGCCTCCATCGCATTCCAAGGCGCACCCGCTCACGCGGAGGCGCCTTTTTTCTTTCCGCCCGGATGGCGAAACTGGTAGACGCAAGGGACTTAAAATCCCTCATCCGAAAGGGTATGTGGGTTCGAGTCCCACTCCGGGCACCAAGGTATTCAATCGCTTACATAATTGAACACCGGTCTTCCGGATGAGTGTAATCACTGTGTCCGCTTGGTGTCCGCACATGACGGCGACGATACGGGTGGAATCTCATGTATCGACAGTACGAGGGGTGGGCTTATGGATTGGGCGACGGAACTGTACGAAGCGCTCCAGCCGATCATTAGCAGTGAAGGCAACTATCCCGAGGCTCGCCCCCTGCTCGCGCACTACACGTCGCTATCCGTGCTTGAGGCCATTGCAGCTCACGGTGAAGTTTGGATGTCTCATCCCCTTCTCATGAACGATACGCAAGAACTCATCGGTGGCCTCGACGCAGCCCGCACGGTCTTCCTAAAAAGTGCGCCTCTCCAGGAAGGTTTGGGCGAAAGGGCAATGGAGTTCTTGCGCTGGTACGAGACCTTTGAATCGCAGTTTTTGACAAGCGATGCGTTCGATACATACATCTTCTGCCTATGCGAGCACGATCCGGACGATTACGACGGCGCTCTCTCCATGTGGCGCGGTTATGGAGGCAACGGAGGCGGAGCCGCAATCGTCTTCAGAACGGCGAGCTTAATCGTTGTCGAAGAAACGCCTTTCATACTAGGGCGAGTCTCGTACCGCTCGGCAGAGCAGAGGGATGAGCTTCTCGCAAGTCTCGCGAAGAAAGCAGCCGCCATGCTGCAAAAGGACGGCCCCATTGATCAGCGGCCATCAGAAGCGGCGATGATCCTCTTCAGGGCCGCTCTGCAATGCGCGCTCTTCACGAAGCACAGCGGATTTCGCGAGGAAAAGGAGTGGCGCCTCGTTTACATGCGAGAGATGGACCCGTCGCCGGGTGACCGACGACTTCATGTACATCTCGGGGCGCGAGGCGCGGAACCGAAATTGAGACTCGCGATTACCACCGACCCATTGCTGAGCGGCGCTCCAATCCATCTAGATAACTTGATCGAACGAATACTTCTTGGTCCGACGGCGTCATCAAAACTGGCGGTGTTCGCGGTTCAAAGGATGCTTGGTTCCCACGAGAGGACCCGATTATTGTCGTCTTCGGTTACGGCTTCGACCACGCCGTTCCGTGTACTTGCGTAACAAGACCACCATCAGCTCTAGCGCTGGTCGAACCAGATGACGTCGATCGCGCTGGCCACACGTAAAAGCTCCCCTCCGTATCCCGAGTGCGGAAACTGGGCATGGGGCCCAGGGCGCGCGATCGCCCGCTCGGCTGCCGCGGCGACCCTCACCAGGCCGGCCTCCCGCGCCTTGGACGCAATCAAGCTCGCCCGGAACCGCGCCTCGTCGAAGTCATGCGCGAGGGCCGCGCGGCTCATCTCCTCGCAGTCCAGCACGATCTCGGCGATCGTCAGCGTGATGGCTTTTCGCTGGTCCATGGCCCGAGTCTAGTGCTGGCGGGCGCTTGCGATACAAAGTTCCGTCAAGACCGTCGCACCGTCCACATTTCTGAGACCGCGCCCGCGTATCGTCCGCGGCTATGCACAGCTCCGCGGCTATGCACAGCATCGCCGACATCGACTGGAGGGCACCCACAGTACCTACAGAACCGATATCAAGGATCGACATGATGGCCGCTATTTTGGAGCTGGCGTCGGGTACAGGTTAACGAGTCACATCAACCTGTCGGTTACTGTAGATCGCTACAAGCCATCATTTCGTGACGTACCCGGAAACACAACTGCGTACTCAGTCAATGTATGGGGAGCCAGAGCGGAGTATCGCTTTTAGCGGGGTCCATTGACCGGGGGTCTTGGCCTATCCAGCCGGACCTAAGTGGCTCATGTCGATGAGCTACTGCGGAGGTGGAAGGTAAGATGCCGGATCGTGAGCGGACGGTTGCCCCGTTCGGATACCCACTCCGTTACCATTTCGTATTCCCGCCATTTTGAACGCGGGTATGCGTCACGCACGCGAAGGCGAAGTTGCCGACGCGTCGTGTCGGGACATGTTGCCTCCGGATGCGCGCATCGGCTTTGTTTTTGCAAAAAGTCGGCCGCCAACCAGGTCAGTGGCCGAGATAGCCGGAAAAAACGCCGCCCAGATGGCTGGTCGAGGAAATGCCACTCTGCATATATCCTCGCCGGGACTCGAAAGACGCAAATCTCAGAATGTGACCTGTCAGGGAAGTACCATGGACGATATGACTGAATTCCGCGTCACCTACGATGGACCAGCCCTCGCAAACCATGAAATGGATCCGAGGGAGCTTGCGCCTGCCCTGTTAGCGGTGGCAGAGCTGCTTGAATCCTCCGCAAAGGTGCTGTTCGGAGAAAACGTCAAGCTCAAGATCAATGTGAAAGGCTCGTTCCAGACGGGCAGTTTCAACATCGACTTTGTGACAGGTTTGCAGTGGCTGAAGTCGATTCGCGACCTGTTCGCCGGTGAAAATGCTGCTGCGGTAGCGAATGGGTTGGCCATCCTCACGCCTTTGGGGTTCTTTGGAGCAAAGGGCTTGGCACAACTCCTCGTGTGGCTCGATCGCAGGAAGATTACGCGAGTCGAGGTTTTACCCGAGGTTGACGGAATGCCGACGCAGGCTCGTATCTACGTCGGAGAAGCGTTCTGCGAAGTAGAGAAGGAAGCGGTCGATTTGCTACGGGACGTCGGCGTAAGGAAGGCGTTCGATAAGGTTCTCGCGCCTCTGGATAGGGCGGGAGTAGACACATTCGCCGTAGGCCAGGGTGTTGGTTTCAATCTCGTCGTGGTGAAGGAAGAGCGAGCGGCTTTCGACGCGCCTGACGTCGAGGAGGATCTGCTGATCGATGATACGCGGCGCATGGTGTTCTCGATCATCTCTCTCGCGTTCAAGGAGGACAACAAGTGGAGGTTGTCGGATGGCGCGGCGACGATCAGTGCGACCATTTCCGATCAGTCATTCCTTGACGATGTAAACAGCAGCGTGGAGACCTTCGCCAAGGGGGACGTGCTCGTGTGCACGGTGCGGGTCAAGCAGTGGCAGACGCAACAGGGAGCACGAACCGACTACGAGGTCATCAAGGTCGAAGAGCACAGGCACGCAGCCCGTCAGATTCGTATCGAAGGTTTGGACATGGCCCATTAGGGGCGAGCGGTCGTGAGGAATGGCCCTCGCTCTTCCGCACGACGTCAGGGCATCGCTGCGAGCGAAACATCATGCGCGGTATTCGTGGAATTCACGAAAGGACGCGGCGACCATAACGAGGCGCTATCTATCCTCTGTGGTCCGTCCACGAGGAGACACAGTCATGTCCTCACCTGCACCCGCCTCGGAAGATCCCACTCTGGCCCCATCCACCCCGGGCGAACCAGACACAAAACCGAAAACCCCACGCGACTACGACAAGGACGTCGGCGACCGCGTCGAAAAGAAACCGCGGAACCCCGAATCCCCGCAGCAGACACACGAAAACGAGGACCACGGCTGACACTCCGCCGAACCTCCCCGCTCATTCGACCCAGGGCCGTGCAGCGATGCACGGCCTTTTCCATGGATATCGACCTCTCATGCGGGCACCTGTGTAATGGTATGGCGAAGAATCCAGACATCCCGAGGAGCAATGCATGGTGAAGCCCGTGACCGCGCGCGGCCTCCACAACCTGGTGGTCCAGCAGCTGGGGCGGCTTATCGTCGGTGGAGAGCTGGCGCCGGGGGAGGGGCTGCCACGGGAGGAGGTCCTGGCCGAGCGCTTGAACGTCAGCCGCACCGCATTGCGCGAGGCGATGAAGGTGCTCGTGGCCAAGGGCCTGATCGAATCTCGGCAGCGCACGGGCGCCAGGGTGCGGGAGGCCATCCATTGGAACCAGCTCGATGCCGACGTGCTGGCCTGGCGCTGCGCCTCCATGCCCACGGAAAGCTTCGTCGAGAAACTGGTGGAAATGCGCGAATTGATCGAGCCGGGTGCCGCGGCCGCGGCGGCGAGGCGGCGCACCGATGCGCAATTGGTCACCCTCAAGGCCGCCTATGACGCGATGGCCGCCTCGGAGGATCTCGACGCCTGGGCCCAGGCCGACCTCGCGTTCCACGAAACCTTGCTGCGCGCGACCAACAACGAGCTGATGGTCTCGCTGTTCTCGGTCATCGAGACCGCCCTGGGCACTTTTTTCCTGCTTTCCGCGCGCAATGCCGCGAACTTCAAGGCTGCCTTGCCGCATCACGAGAAAGTCTATGAAGCGGTGCGTCGCCGTCAGCCCGAGGTGGCGCGCCAGGCGATGCTGCGGATGGTCAGCGAGTCGCGCACCAATATCCGTGGCCGTGGCCGCAAGAAAGCCTGACGCCACCGAACTCAAGTTCCCGGAAATGTGAAGCGGTTGGCATTCGTGCGGCCGCATCCACCGTTCTCCTGTCGAACGGAAAGGGCACGGAAACGGCGTAAGAAGGCCGTTTAATTGCCGTATCCGCTCATGCTGCGCCGCAGCTTGCGGACATATAATAATAAAATACTACAATTGACCCATGGACGCTCCGCCTGCCGACCGCAGGCCATGGGCGTCCATTCGGGATGCGGATCGTTGCGCATCAGCGGGGAAGAGTCGGGATCAGCGAAGTCCATCGATGCACGGGAGCAAGTCTGCTTGCCCTCGAAGGCAGCGTGCGGCCTTGCGAGCCATCCAACCATGAGAGGGGAGTAGGAATGCAGCGGAAGTTACTCGCGCTGTCGGTGCGCAACGCATTGGCTGGCATGCTCGGCATCTGTTCCATCGGCGGGTCCATCGCACACGCGCAGGATGCATCGTCCTCCACCCAGGGCCCGGCACCCGCCGCGGTGCCCCAGGCACAGGATGGCAAGGGGCAGAAGGACGGGAAGGCGGTCACCGACCTTAATGGCGTCGCCGTGACGGGCCAGTTGCAATCGCTGTTCCTCTCGCAGTCGACCAAGCGCGACGCGGTCAATACCGTGGATTCGGTCTCGGCCGAAGAAGCGGGCAAGTTTCCCGACCAGAACGTGGCCGACGCGCTACAGCGCGTCCCCGGCGTCTCGGTGAACCGCAGTGGCGGCGAATCGAACCAGATTACGGTACGCGGCTTCGGGCCCAACTTCGTCAACGTGCTGCTCAATGGCCGCACGATGGCGACGGCCGCGACGGATCGCGCATTCGATTTCGACGTGCTGCCCTCCGAGGTGATCCAGCAGGCGGTGGTGCAGAAGACCAGCACGCCGGACCTGGAGGAGGGTGGTATCGGCGGCACGGTCAACGTCATCACCGCACGGCCATTCGACTTCAATGGATTCCACGCGGCGGGAAGCGCCGCGGGGGTCAACGACAGCATCGATGGCGGCTTTGCGAGCAAGACCACGCCGAAGGTGTCCGGACTCATCGGCAATACCAACAAGGACCATACCTTCGGTTGGCTGGCTTCGGTGGTCTACTACAAGCGAGACCACGTCGAGCAGTCGATCGATACCCTGGGCTGGCTGACCAACCAGAACTTCTCGCGGATCAACCCCGCCTACACCAGTGTCGCCTTGCCGCAGACGCTGCAAGGGCAGGTGATCAACGAGACGCGGACACGGAAGTCCTTCAACGGGGCGATCGATTGGGCACCGGTCGAGGGTGTCACCGTGAAGTTGGACGGCTTGTTCTCCGAGTACAAGATCGACTCGAAGTACAACGCCTTCGGTGCCTTCACCAACACCGGCATCATCCAGTCGATCACGCCGGGGGCCAATGGAACGGCCCAGCAGTTCGTGCTCGACCAGTCCGGCGGCATGTCGAACGATTATGCGATGCAGTCCAATCCGCGCGATGCGTTCAACGAACAGATCGGCGGCCACATCAACTGGCAGATCGATCCGTCGTTGCAGGTGGATTGGGACAGCGCGGTGTCACGGGCCTGGAACAAGGAATCGCAGAACGGCTATTTCGTGGTGCTGGGAACGCGAAACATCGGCGTGAACCCGGTCTGGACGAATAATGGGGGCGATCACCTGCCGACCTATACGGGGCTGTTGCCGACCACCGATACCTCCACGCTTCACGCCCACGTGACCAACCAGGGCACGCAGAGCCCGAACGTCAGCGACAAGATCTTCGAGAACCAGCTGCATCTCGGGAAGAGCTTCCTCGACGGTACGCTCTCGCGCCTGGACTTCGGCTTGTCCAATTCCAACCGCACCAAGACCGAGGTCACCTACAACACGCCGAACAGTTTCGGTTGCGCCGAGTATTGCGGCTACGTCGCGACGGTCCCCGCCGATGCGGTGGGTGCGCATATCTATCATGCGGGCAGCCTGGTCGGTGGCGCGGCCCCGGGATTCCCGAGGGACTGGGTCGTCTATGACGTGAACAAGCTCTTCGCTTATCTCGCCACCCCTGCCGCGTACAACCAGTTGCCGAACGCCGACGCGTTCAAGGCGCAGCTCGACGCGAACGGGGGTGGCTTCACGGCACACCCCGATCCGAACACCTACAGCATGATCAAGGAGCGGATCAGTTCGGCCTATGGCATGGCGACCCTGGAAGGCGATGGCGACATGCCGTGGACGCTGAACGCCGGTATCCGCTACACCAAGACCAATACGACCTCCTATGCGTACTCGGTACCGATCGTTGGCATCGCCGTGAATCCGAACGACCCGACCAATGCGATCCCCACTTATGGCGCCCTGAGCCCCATCTCGCAGAACGGCAAATACCACGAGTGGCTGCCGTCGGCGAACTTCAAGCTCAACCTGCGCGACGACCTCGTGTTCCGCGCCGCCGCGTACAAGACCCTGACCCGGCCCGACCTGAGCAACCTCGCGGCATCGGTGTCATACAACTTCCGTCCGCAGGACCAGACCATCAGCCGTGGCAACGCCGCGCTCAAGCCGTATATCTCGAAGAACTACGACGCCGGCGTGGAGTGGTACTTCAACGAGACCAGCTACGCCGCGATGAACCTGTTCTACAAGAAGGTCAGCAACTTCAGCACGCTGATCACGACCAACACGACGCTGCTGGGCTTCCCCTTCCAGTTGACCGAGCCGGTGAACCTCAACACGGCGACGATCAAGGGCGCCGAGCTCACCTTCAACTACCAGTTCACGAAGCTGCCCGCCCCGTTCGATGGCTTGGGCGTGGCGACCAACTACACCTACGTGACCAGCGACGCCTCGATCAGCGCGGACAAGATCGCCAACGCCGGCAAGTTCGCCGTGCCCGGCATCGGCAACTCGTCGAACGTGAGCCTTTATTACCAGAAGGGTCCCGTCGAGTTCCGCGCCGCATACAACTGGCGCGCGAAGTACCTTGCGTCGATCGCCGGCAACCAGAGCCAGCCCACTTCGGTGAAGGCCTATGGCCAGGTGGACCTGAGTGCAAGCTACAAGCTCAACGAACACGTGTCGTTGTTCATGGATGCGAGCAACCTCAACAACGAGAAAATCTACCAGTACCAGGTCTTCGACGATCGCCAGAGCTACGCCGAGGCCAACGGCCGCACGTTCTTCCTCGGCGTGCGTGCCTCGCTCTGACATGTTGCAGCTGTGCAACGACCGGTTGAGCGTCTGCCTGCTTCCTTCCGCAGGCGGCGCCATCGCCCGCTTCGATTGGCTTGAGCAAGGCCGGGAGTTGCCGTTGATGCGGCCTTGCGACGGGTCGCCGAAAGTCTCGCCCGGCCGCTACGAACCGAACCGCCTCGCTTGTTACCCCCTCCTGCCGTGGAGCAATCGCATTGCCCACGGCGGTTTTTTTCATGGAGGGCGGCGCGTCGCGTTGACGCCCAATCGAGAGGATGATCCTTACCCGATCCACGGAAGCGGTTGGCAACGGGCCTGGTCGGTCGCGAGACACGAGGCCGACAGCGCCATGCTTACGCTGGACGAGATCTCTGCCGATGCATACTCCTACCGGGCGGGCCTGGCATACCGGCTTGAGGAAGATACGCTGAGGGTGGATCTGAGAGTGACCAACACGGGGAGCGTCGCGCTACCGTTCGGCCTGGGCCTGCATCCGTTCTTCCCCCTGCATGGCGGTGTCCGGTTGCGCGCGGCCGCCACCTCGGTCTGGCTGAACGATGGACACGATCCATTGCCGGTCCGGCGAGTGCCGGTGCCGCCCGAGTGGGATTTCTCGTCGGAGCGTGAACTGCCGGGAGGTGGACTGAACCATGCTTTCGCTGGATGGGAGGGGCAGGCCACCATCGAATGGCCGGCGCTTGAGTTGCGTCTGCATGTCGAGGCGGAAACCGACGGCTACGTTCTCTATGTGCCGGCAGGCGAGGACTTTTTCTGCCTGGAACCCGTGGATCATCCGATCAATGCCGTGCACCTGCCGGGCGGCCCCGTCGCCAATGGCATGACCGACCTGGCACCGGGTGAAACCCTCGAACGTGCCTTCGCCTTTCGTGCGGAGGCTTCGGATAGTCGGAAGGAAGGGAGATCGCACCGTTGAAGCTACGAGCCCGCACGATCCGCTTTGCCACGTTGCTTGCGGCAAGCCTGCTCGCCGACCCGGTCGGCGTCATCGCCAAGGCTTCGCCGGAACGCACGGCATCGCCACGCTACGATGCCGCGCACCGCGTCTTCAGGCTGGACGCTGGTGGCGTCACCTATGCGATGGGCGTGAATGCCGATGGCATGTTGCAGACGATTTACTGGGGCGAACGGCTGCCGGTGGACGATCCGCTCGGTCCTGCCGTCCCCGCGCCCGAACGTTCGTCGTTCGATCCGGCCGGTGCGCTCACGCCACAGGAATACGCCGGTTGGGGCGGTGCGATGACGGCCACGCCCGCGTTGAAGATCCGCCTCGACGACGGCAATCGCGACGTGGTGCTTCGCTACGACAGCTACCATGTCGATGCCGACCATCTGTCGATCCTGCTGCGTGACGCACAGGCGGGCGTGGCGGTGACCCTCGATTACATCGCCGACGCAGGCACCGGCATCATCGGCCGCTCCGCCCACATCGAGAATGCGGGAAAACAAGCACTCACGATCGACACGGCTGCTTCGGCCACCTGGAACCTGCCCCGCGCGGACGACTATTCGTTGCGCTATCTCACCGGCACTTGGGCCGGTGAGTGGCACTTGCGGACACGAGCCATCACGCCAGGTGCCACCGTCCTCGAAAGCCATCGCGGCAGCACGGGCGACGAGAACAACCCCTGGTTCGCGATCGGCCACGGCAGCGAATGGAACGAGGAACACGGCGACGTGTGGTTCGGTGCGCTGGCCTGGAGTGGTTCATGGAGCATCCGCGTCGACCAGGACATCCTCGGCCAGGTCCGTGTCGTCGGAGGCTACAACCCGTTCGACTTCGCCTATCGATTGAAACCGGGCGAGGCGCTGGACACGCCGGTCTTCTATGCGGGCTATACCCGTGACGGCATTGGCGAGGCTTCGCGTCTGCTGCACCGGTTCGAGCGCGATCGCATCCTGCCCGGCGGTGCCCACGCGGCGCCGCGTCCGGTGCTGTACAACTCCTGGGAGGCCACCGAGTTCAAGGTGGACGAGCAGGGGCAGGAGCGCCTCGCCGAGAAGGCCGCCGCACTGGGCGTGGAACGTTTCGTCGTGGACGATGGTTGGTTCGGCGCGCGCGACAACGACCACGCCGGCCTCGGCGATTGGGTGGTCAACCGCCGCAAGTTTCCCAACGGCTTGAAGCCGTTGATCGACAAGGTGCATGGGCTCGGCATGAGCTTCGGCCTGTGGGTCGAGCCGGAGATGGTCAACCGCGACAGCGACCTCTACCGTGCGCATCCGGATTGGGTGCTCAACTTCCCGGGCCGCGAGCGCAGCGAAGGACGCCATCAGCTCGTGCTCAACCTCGCGCGCGAGGACGTGAAGGCGCACCTGTTCGAGGTGCTCGACCGTCTGCTCAGCGAGAACGACATCCAGTTCCTGAAATGGGATTACAACCGCAACTGGTCCGAACCGGGCTGGCCGCAGATGTCGCCCGACGAACAGCAGAAAGTCTACGTGGCCTACGTGCGCAACCTGTACGACATCCTGCGTCAGCTGCGCGCACGCCATCCGAACGTCGAGATCGAATCGTGTTCCGGCGGTGGCGCGCGAGTGGACCTCGGCATCATGGCGCTGACGGATGAAGTGTGGCCTTCGGACAACACCGATCCCTCCGATCGACTGTCGATCCAGGATGGCTTCACTTACGCCTATGCGCCCGCGACCATGATGGCGTGGGTCACGGGCTCGCCCAACTGGGTGAACAATCGCATTAGCTCGCTGGATTTCCGTTTCCTGTCGTCGATGCAAGGCGGACTCGGCATCGGTGCGAACCTGCTGGACTGGACGCCGGCGGAAGAGGCGACGGCGCGGGGCTATATCGCCGAGTACAAGAAAATCCGCGCCACCGTGCAACGGGGTTCGCTGTACCGCCTGCTATCGCCACAGGAACGCGCGCCGTGGTCGGCCACTGAATCGGTGGCCGGCGACGGTGCGCAGGCCGTGCTGTTCGCTTTCCAGCGCCAGGGTGAAGAAGCTCGTCCCTTCCCGACCCTCCGCCTGCGGGGGCTCGACGCGAAGGCGCGCTATTGCTTCCGCGTCATGCACGGCAAGGTCGCCGCCGGTACGCCGGACGTGGCCAGCGGCGCGTACTGGATGCAGCGCGGCATCGACCTCGTGATGAAGGGCGATCTGCAAGCTACTGGCGTGGTGTTCGAGCGCGAAGGCACAGCTTCCCACCAAGGAGTCACGCGATGAACGGTTCGATTCCGGCATTTTCCCGTCTGGCGCTTGCGTGCGGATTGATGACGCTCGCCAGTGCGGCATCGGCGCAGGTCAACGGCGTGGGGCAGAGGCCTTACCTCGGATGGAGCAGTTTCAGCCAGCAGACCTTGGATCCCGCCTTCCTCACCCAGGCCAATATGGTCACGCAATCGGATGCGCTCGCCGCGTCCGGCTTGCAGGCACACGGGTACACGTACATCAACCTGGATTCCGGCTGGCAGGGTGGATTCGATGCCAACGGCCGTCCCACGCCTGATCCGCGCACCTTCCCCGACATCAAGGCATTGATCGATCACATCCACGGTCATGGACAAAAGGCGGGCATCTACTGGATTCCCGGTGTGGAAGAACCGGCGGTCCAGGCCAACTCGCCGATTCTCGGCACGCCGTACCATATCCAGGACATCCTGGCGTTGCCGCATCGCGCCGGTAACGCGTTCGGCGCGCCGGGTGAATCGCCGTACCACTACAAGATCGATTTCAGCAAACCCGGCGCGCAGGAATACATGGATTCGGTGGTGGCGCTGTTCGCCTCATGGGGCGTGGATCTCATCAAGCTCGACGGTGTCACGCCGGGCTCGTATAGCGACGACCTGAGCATCGACAACCGCGACGACGTCGCCGCGTGGTCGAAGGCGATCTCACGCAGTGGCCGTCCGATCTGGCTCACCGTCTCCTGGGCGGTGGACAAGGATTACCAGGACGTGTGGCAGGCCTATTCCAATGCGCGCCGCATCGACGACGACGTGGAATGCGAAAGCCGCTGCGCCACGCTCACCAACTGGCCACGCATCGAAAAACGGTTTCGCGACCTGCCGGGATGGCAGGATGTGGCTGGCCCGTCGAAAGGCTGGAACGACCTCGATTCACTCGACATCGGCGACGGTGACGAGGATGGTTTGACGGTGGACGAGAAACGATCGGCCGTCACGCTCTGGGCGATGGCGAACGCTCCCCTGTACCTGGGCGGCGACCTTACCAAGCTCGATGACACCGGCAAGCAGTTGGCGGGCAACGACGAGGTCATCGCGGTGAACCAGTCCGGCAAGCCCGCCATGCAGGTCATCGGTGGCGACTTGCCCGTGTGGGTGAGCGACCTCGGCGGCGGCCGCTACCACGTCGCCTTGTTCAACATGAATGCGACGCGCGCGGTCGTCGAATTGCCTTGGCGCGTGTTGGGGCTGACCGGTGCCCGGCGCATGCGCGATCTCTGGCGTCACCAGGAACAAGGGCCGTCATCGGGCAGCTACCGTGTCGAACTGCCCGGCCATGGCACGCAGCTGTTGCTGGTCGAGGCGTTGCCCGGCCATGCGACAGCCGTTCCGTCCACGAATTACGAGGCCGAGGCGGGCACGCTCGCCGGCACGGCGGCGCCGGCTGCTTGCACAGGTTGCTCCGGCGGTGTGAAGGTCGGTGGCCTGGGACTCGGCGTGGGTAACACGGTGAGCTTCGATCGGGTCTACGCACCGCGGGATGGCGCCTATCTCATGCGGGTCGATTCGCTCACGCTCGGCCTGCGCTCGTATCTGTACCAGGTCAACGACGGACCGTTGCAGACCTTCAATTCCGGTGGTGGAAGCTTCCAGCTGCCGTCGCAAAGTACGCTGCCGGTATGCCTGCGCAAGGGATTCAACCGCATTCGTTTCGGCAATGCGGCCAGCTACCCGCCCGACCTGGATCGCATCGTCGTCGGTGGGGCCGGTAACGCCGCGCTTCCCGCATCGGCCACCTACGAGGCGGAGGCCGCGGTCCTGGGCGGTACCGTGACCGCGGGCTTCAGCAACTACTTCTCGGGGTTGGCCAAGGCGGGCAACATCGGTGTCGGGTCCGCGAACACCGTGATCTTCCCGGCCGTGACCGTGCCCACGTCGGGGAGCTACCAGCTGGAGATCGACTACGCCACCAAGGGACCGCGCACGCTCTACCTGACGATCAACGGGCAGGCGCCGATCAGGCTGGATCTCGACGGCAGCAGTTTCGACGATCCCGTGGCCAAGGTACTCGATGTGTCGCTCAAGGCCGGGGCCAACACGATCGGGCTCGGCAATGCCGACGCACCGGCGCCTGACCTGGATCGCATCGTCGTGGCGCCCCGGGTCCTGCCGGCGTGGCTGGGAGCTTCCGCGACTACGTGTCAGCGGTAAGAGGACGGTCGGGTCAGGCTGGCGGGCCACGCGGGAAGCATGCAATGGCACCGTTCGGCGAACAGCACCGCCGGTCGTGACCAATCCGAGGCGTCCGATATCCGCTGCAGCAGGGTGCAGGCCTCCGCGATGTCGACATAGTCGGCATCGCGCATCGCCTTGAGCCGGCGGTGCGCCCGCCAGAGAAGGGTGATCGCTTCAGCGACGCCGCGATACGGCGCGATGTCCTCGAGGTAGCGGCAAGTGTGTCTCAGGTCGGCCATTCGCATGTCGCCAGCCGATCGTGGCATGCGCTCGTCCCATTCCGCCTCGGCGGCGTAGAGGATATCGAGGGCGTAGCCTAGCTCCTCGCATGCCTCGTCGACCGCATGCGCGGTGACCTGGCAAGGTCCGGGCAGCGATCGACGGGGGGCGAAGCTCATGCACTTACCTGTTACTGTTAGGGCTGTTTCCCCGTCCGGCGTTTGGCCGGCTCGCGCGGTGTCTCGGGAAGCTTGCCGCGGCGCTCATGGGAATAGACGTAGGAGACGAACGCTGCCGACGAACGGTCGGTGGGCGCGCCGTTTGGAAAACGCGCCGGTGGCTTCTGCGTGGGCATGACTTGTCCGGTTGGGTGACTAGGCCCCTCGTATGAGGGAGGGTGTCCCACCATGCGCCTTGGGTTGTTATGCGCATGTAAGCGGGATCGCCGTGCAGCCCCTTTTTTCGTCACGCGGGGGTAACGGGCGAGGTGTCAATTGTGGTCTTTAGCGGGGAACGGCAATGGAAATGATGAAACGCAGCGCGCGGCCTGCCGATGCCACGAAAATCGACCTCGAGTCCCGGACCGAAGTCAACTGGTGGGTGCGTTCGCTGGGGGTGACGGAGCAGTCGCTCCGCGACGCGGTGAAGCGCGTCGGCCAGGTGCCGGGCGACGTACGCGCCGAACTCCGGCGCCGCCGATGATGGACATCTCGGATCGGCCCTTGCGTATCTTCGTGTTCTTCCCGCCCATCAACGAAAGGACATGGACCGTGCTGTTGCCGGGAGCGCACAAGCACCTGTTCCGCACGGAAGGGTTGGCCGTGGAATTCGCCCTCAACCAGGCCGTCGCCATGAAGGGTCGGGGCAGGGCGGTGCAGGTGTTGAAGGAGCGCATCTCGGGAAGCTGGATCCCCGTGCACTTCTGACCAGGCGCCTTGCCGGGTTCAACGCGACGCGGGCGATTTCGATGGCGCGCCCGGTTTTTCCGCGCAAGCGGCACGGGTAAGCGCGCGATCGGCTTCGCCGTCGTTGGGCCGCGCAAGGCGGGCCATGCAGGTGTCGAAGGTTTCCGGCCGCGGACGCGTGGCGAAATAAGCGGTGCCCACGGCGATCGCCAGCGCGATGGCGATCCAGGGAAGGCTGTCGTTGAGTGTCTTTGGCATGGCGGTAGCGGTGTTTACGACGCCATTATAGATCGGCCTGCCACCGCCGGTGGTGCCGTGCAGGCGACCTCGGCCCCTTCTTCACGCGATCCCGATGCCGGCGCGGCGACGCTTTGCGCATCGCGTAACGAACCTCGGGGAGAGTCGCCATGACCAAGGTCTTATCGGATTCCCACGTCAATACCCTGGGCGCGATGGCGGCGGGCAAGTTGCTCGCCAAAGCCACCGGTGGTCGGTGGGGGCCGGCCATCCTCATCCTCGGAGGCATCCTCCTGCTGCGAAAACGCGCCGCCGCACGGGCGGCGCGCCGTGTTCGAGCCGACATCGATGCCGACGGCCCGGATACCCCGCGCTAGGGGGAAAGGCTACTTCCTCTGGTGATTGTCCTCGCCGGTGTCATCCACCGGATCGCCCGAGGAATCCGTGCGTGGCTGTTCGGTAGGGCCTCGCCGGTCTTTCGGCGGCTGATCCTGTCCCGGTTGTTGCGGCGGACGATTTTTCTCATTGGCCATGGGCATCTCCTTCATCGGGAGGCTCCACCTTGGCGCCTTCGTGCTGACGGATTCGTGCGAACCACGTGAGCAAGGCGTCGGTGCGCTCCAGGGCCCTGCGCCTGGGCCCGGCGGCTACGACAGGGGGTGCCGTGAGGCCGGCGTGTGCGAGCGGCTGGCCTGTTCGGTCAATAAAGGTGTCACGATCGCCATCCATCCTTCAGCGAAGGAGCGGACATTTCGCGGGCGCCGCTCCGGTGTGTAACGGGACATGGCTTCCGCCAGCGCGGCCACCAGTGCCGCGGGTTCCGGATGGGTCGAGATGGCCGCTTCCAGGGCGGATTCCAGGGCCGCGAGTTTTCCGAGGAGGTAAGTCCGGTCTTCCATGAATGAGGTGTCCTTGCTGGGTCCTTGGATGGACGGAGTGCCTGGTCTGTGGCCTCCGCGATTCCGTATGTGGCACACCTTCCGGTGTCGTCGGGCAGCGCTGCCGAAATCGTGCTGAGGCATTCACCTACAAGCAGCTGCGCCTGACGATGACACGATCATCAGGCCATGTCACCTCACATGCCAAGGCGGATACCGCTACAGGCGGCGGAGCGGCGGCCGGATCATACGTGCACGCTGGTTGTCTCGCCTGCACATCTGGCATTGTATGCATTCGCAGGCGCGCGCGGCCGATACGCGCGCACAGAAGTACAGTCGGCCCAGGGAGGGCATTACATGATTAACGTTGTTTTGGTCGACGACCACGAGTTGGTCAGGACCGGTTTCCGGATGATCCTGCAGCAGCAGGCCGATCTCCGGATCAGGGGAGAAGCGGGTTCGGCCGAGGAAGGCCTGCGCCTCATCCGCTCCCAATCACCCGATATCGCGCTCGTCGATGTCCACATGCCGGGCATGAGCGGCGTGGAACTGACCGAGCGCGTGATTCGCGCGAAGCTGCGCACGAATATCGTCATCCTCACCGTAGTGGATGACGCGCGTTTTCCCAAGCGTCTGCTCGACGCCGGTGCCCTCGGTTATCTCACCAAGGGCTGCTCGTCCGAGGAATTGCTCAGCGCCGTGCGCCAGGTAGCCTCGGGGCGGCGTTACCTCGCTCCCACGGTGGCGCAGCAGTTGGCACTCGCCACGCTCGATGGTTCGGATTCGCCGTTCGACACGTTGTCGACGCGCGAGATGGAGGTGTCGATGATGCTCGTCCGCGGGATGCCACTGACCTCGATCGGCGAAAGGCTGAACCTGAGTCCGAAAACCGTTTCGACCTACAAGCAGCGTCTCATGGAGAAGTTGCACGTCGAACATGTCGTCGGCCTGGCGCACTTGATGACCGTGCACGGCTTGCTGGACACGCACAATCACCAGGTAGGCAGCTGACGTCGTTCATGGCGTGACGCAAAAAAACGCCGGGCAGTGCCCGGCGTTTTTTTGTTCTTTCACTGTCAGCCGTGGGAACTGTCGTCCTGTGGTTCCTGGCGCGGACGGGTCAGCAGATCGCCCTGGGCAGGCGGTGTCCAGGCCGGCGCGGACGCCGGCGCGGAAGGCGTATGCGACACCGGCGAGACGTTCGATGCCTCGGCCGACTTCGGCGCGGGTGTCATGGGTGGGGCCGGAGGCGGCGCGCTCTTTTCGGCCTTCGGCGGCGTTTCCTCGTCCTTGGATGCGTCCTCGTCCTTGGGTGCTTCCTTGGCCTGGGGCGTTACCGGCACGCTCTCGGGTTCTTCCGCTGGGGCGTCTTCATTAACGACGGCCTCCGGACGCGCCTGCACCGGCGCCACTTCTTCCGTTTCGGGAAGAATGCCGCGAGCGGGTGCGTCGAGCACGGACGCCGACCGGGCAGGAGCGGCCGGTTCGATGGCGGGCTCGTCCACGGACATGGATGCCGCGGGAATGGACGCGGCGGCCGGGACAGGCGCCGAACCCGTCACGGGGGCGCTCTTGAGCGGCGCATCCGATTCGGTCTGGCGGCGTTCCGCGGTGCGGGTCTGCGCCGAGTCGGCCGGGCTGGCGGCTTCCGTCGGAGCATGCGCGGTCGGTGCGGGTGCGGGAGCGTGGCCCGGAATGGGCGGAAGCTTCGGCAGCGAGGGCAGGGTCAACGCGGACGGTACGCTGTCCTCATCGGCCAGATCGACCTCGGCCGGCTGCGAGCCCGTATGCACCGGGGGTTCCACCGCGAAGGCGTTCTCGGCGGCTTCGGCGGTGTCGAGCATGGGCGGAACGCTGGCGCTCGAACGTGCGGTCTCGGTACGCGCGGGTTCGCTGCGGCCGGATTCGGCCGGAGATACGTCGTCACCGTCCTCGTCGTCCATGTCCTCGGCATTGCTGCCGCCTTCGATGGCACCGGCCTGGCTACCGTCTTCCTGGCGACGGCGACGACGGCCACCACGGCGGCCGCGACGGCGGCGCTGGCCGCCCTCGGTTTCCTTGGTGCCTTCGCCCGGAGACGTGTTGGCATCCGCCGCGATCGTGGCTTCGATGTCCGTCGCCGGTGTGTCGGTAGCGACCTGGACCAGCTTGTCCTCGTCTTTCGCCGCCGGTGGGGCGGACCTGTCCGCTGGAACGCGCGGTGCGGACGACGTCGCTGCCTGCGTCGCCGCGGTCGCGGCTACGGCGGCCGTCACGGCCTTGTCGGCAGTCTCGCCCTGGGGCTTGCGCTCGCCTCGCGGCTGCTGCTGGCGGCGGTTGTTTTCGCCACCCTGCGCGGCCTGCTCCTGGCGGCCCTGACGACCCTGCTGGGGATCCTTCTGGCGGGCCTGCTTTTCTTCGCCCTGACGCGGCTCACCGCGGTTTTGCTGCGGCTTGTTACCGCCCTTGGGCTGCTGGCCCTTGGCCTGCGGGTTGCCGTCCTTGCGCTGACCCTGCGACTGGCGCGGCTCGCCGCGGCCACCGCGTCCTTCGTTGCCACGGCGATCTTCGCGACGCGGGCCGCGGTCGCTGCGACCGCCCTGGCGGGCGTCGTCGCGACGGGCGGGTGCGGGCGCCGGTGCGGGAGCCGCCGCCGTGCCGCCACCGAAGAGGCTGCCGAACAGGCGGGAGAAGAAGCCACCGGAGGACGACGGCGCCGCCGGAGCGGGCGCACGGCTGGCCGGCGCAGGCGCGGCGACGGCCACGTCGGTGTCTTCATCGCGCAGAGGAGCGGGCGTGCTCGGAACCACGCCCGTCACCAGCGGCTGCTCGCCGCTGCCAAGGGCCTGGCCCATCTTGGGCAGGGCCGCGGCCGCGATCGGCGTGGTCCGCTCGTAGCTGGGCTTGCTGTGCTCGCCCATGTCCGCTTCGCGGATACGGGTGATCTCCAGGTGCGGGGTCTCCAGCTTCTCGTCGGCGACCACGACCACGTGCACGCTGTGGCGCAGTTCGATCTCGACGATGCTGGCGCGCTTCTCGTTGAGCATGAAGTTGGCGACCGTGGCCGGCGCCTGCACCAGGACCTGCCCGGTGTTCTCCTTCATCGCGTGTTCTTCGATCAGGCGCAGGGTGGACAGCGCCAGCGATTCCACGCTGCGGATGTGGCCGTGGCCCTCGCAACGCGGACAGACGATCTGGGTGGCTTCACCGAGGCTCGGACGCAGGCGCTGGCGGGACATCTCCAGCAGGCCGAAGCGCGAGATGCGGCCGATCTGGACGCGCGCACGGTCGGCCTTGAGAGCCTCCTTGAGGCGCTCTTCGACCTCGCGCTGATGGCGCGGGCTGTCCATGTCGATGAAGTCGATGACGATCAGGCCGCCGGCGTCGCGGATGCGAAGCTGGCGGGCGATCTCGGTGGCGGCCTCGAGGTTGGTGTTGAACGCCGTTTCCTCGATGTCGCTGCCCTTGGTCGCCTTCGACGAGTTGATGTCGATGGCGGTGAGGGCTTCGGTCTGGTCGATGACGATGGAACCGCCCGAGGGAAGGCGGACATTGCGCTCGAAGATGCTCTCGATCTGGGTCTCGATCTGGTACCGCGAGAAGAGCGGGGTCGGATCCTGGTAGAGCTTGAGCTTGCGCAGGTTGTTGGGCATCACCTGCTGGACGAAGTCGCGGGCGTCGTTGAACAGCGATTCCTCGTCGATGAGGATCTCGCCGATGTCGTTGCGCAGGTAGTCGCGCAGGGCGCGGATGAACAGCTTCGATTCCTGGTAGATCAGGAAGGGAGCCTTCTGGGAGTTCGCGGCGGCCGAGATCGACTTCCACAGCTGCAGCAGGTAGTCCAGGTCCCACTGGAGTTCCTCGGCGTCGCGCCCCATGCCGGCGGTGCGCACGATGAGGCCCATGTCGTCGGGCACCGACAGGTGCTCCATGGCCTCCTTGAGTGCCTGCCGGTCTTCGCCCTCGATACGGCGCGAAACGCCGCCGGCACGGGGGTTGTTCGGCATCAGCACCATGTAGCGGCCGGCGAGGCTGATGAAGGTGGTGAGGGCGGCGCCCTTGTTGCCGCGCTCTTCCTTCTCGACCTGGACGATGATCTCCTGGCCTTCCTTGAGGAGCTCGCGGATGTTCGACTTACCTTCCGCGTTCGGATTGAAGTACTCGCGGGCGATTTCCTTCAGGGGAAGGAAACCATGGCGTTCGGCGCCATAGTCGACGAAGCAGGCTTCGAGGGAGGGTTCGACGCGGGTGATGCGGCCTTTGTAGATGTTGGCCTTTTTTTGTTCCCGGGACGGGATCTCGATGTCCAGGTCGTACAGGTTCTGACCATCGACGATGGCCACACGCAACTCTTCGCGCTGAGTCGCGTTGATCAACATACGCTTCATTGTGGGTTCCTCGGCCTTGCCGCGCGGCCGCGCGCCGCGGTGGCGCCCATGTGGCGGCCTGCCGGGGATCGCGCCGCAGCGGTGAGGCTTCAAGCGGCATGGGATCCGGGACCGATACCTGGACCCGGCGTGATTCGTGAATAAGCGCCTTGCAA
>Ga0182006_1000512_pt1 | contig 29558 bp, 22 predicted proteins | sample Sormic07211104_1_FD_123022 | JGI IMG/M metagenome (GOLD analysis project Ga0182006, IMG submission 123022) | Rhizosphere microbial communities from Sorghum bicolor, Mead, Nebraska, USA - 072115-104_1 MetaG | ecosystem: Host-associated > Plants > Roots > Rhizosphere | place: USA: Nebraska...
CGCCGCCGTGGCCACGGAACTGGAGAACGGCTCGCGCGCCGTCTTCATCCGTGGCAACGCGGGCCAGGCCGTGCGTGCGTCGAGCAGCATCCCCGGCGTATTCGAGCCCGTGGATATCAACGGCAAGCACTTCGTCGACGGGGGCGTGGTCAGCCCGGTGCCCGTGGACGCGGCGCGCCAGCTCGGTGCCGACATCGTCATCGCCGTGGACATCTCGGCGCGGCCTGACGGCAGCAATCCCGACAGCATGGTCGGCATCGTCGGCCAGTCGATCACGATCATGGGACGCAAGCTGGCCGAGCAGGAACTCGCCCGGGCCGACATCGTGATCCGGCCGAAGGTGGGCCAGATCGGCCCGACCGACTTCGACCAGAAGAACGTCGCGATCCTCGAAGGCGAACGTGCCGCGCTGGCGGCCATCCCCGCGATCAGGGCGAAGATCGCCGAGAAGACGGCCGCGATGGGCAAGCCACCCGTCGCGGCGGCGACGCACTGATCAGCCGGCGTCCACCAGCGCCAGGGCGGATTGACGGCCCAGCGAGAGGATCTCGTCGGAGAGGGCCGGATCGGCCACCGCCCGCGACAGCGACAGCGAGCCGACCAGGGAGGCGAACACCGCCATGGCCAGGGTGCGGCGACGCTTGCCACGGATGCTGTCGGGAAGGGTCGAGACGATGAGTTCGACCATCTCGGTATAGCCGTCGGTGAAGGCCGCGCGCGTTTCGACGGGACGCCGCGCCATCTCCGCCGACAACGCGGCGGCGACGCAACCGGCCTCGGGTGCGTCGCGATGTTCCGCCGACAAATAGCTGTTGACCAGCGCGCGGTAGCTTTCGCCACGCGATGCCGCCACGCGTTCGCCCAGCCGTTCGACGGCGCTGGCCGCCGCCATCGCCACGCTTTCGCGGACGAGGTCTTCCTTCGAGCCGAAGTGGTTGTAGAAGCCGCCCTGGGTCAGGCCGACCTCACCCATCAGGCTGACCACCCCGACGGCGTCGATGCCGTCGGCGCGGAAACGCTGCGACGCCGCCTCGACGATCTTCTGGCGCGTCTGTTCCTTATGGCCTTTTTCGTAACGCATGCTGCTCGCTCCCCAGGGATTCTCCCTGCCCGGAGCTATTGTAGCCAATCCTTGCGTGTTGAAATGTCGAGCGTCATGGGGCCTTCCCGGCGGATCACAGCTGCCTGCGATCCGCCACGTCCTTCGCCGTCACCGTGCCTTCCTTGCCACCGAAGTGGCGGATCACGTAATTGGCCAGGGCCGCCACCTCGGGATCGCTATAGGCGTGGCCGAAGGCGGGCATGTAGATGTCGGTCTGGCCGATGCGCATCTTCACCCCTTGCAGGATCGCCTGGGTGACATTCGCGCCACGCGGATCGTTGACGCCGCGCGTACCGGCCAGGCCGGCGTTCGGTGTCTGCTGTCCCGCGCCGTTCCACTGGTGGCAGCTCGCGCAGGCACCCTCGAACAGGCGCTGTCCGTCCACCTCGGCGGTCGGATCGTCGCCGCCCGGTGCCACCGCGCTGGAGGCGACCATGGCCTTCGGCGCCGGATCGACCACGATGGGGTCCTTGCCTTCGCGTGGCGGCACGGTGCGCAGCCATGCGACGAGGGCCGCGGTGTCTTCCGGTTTGAGGAACTGCAGGCTATGCGCCACGGCCTCGCCCATCGGGCCGTTTGCCGAGGCATGGCCGGCGGCGTAGCCCGTGCTCAGGTACTGGACCAGGGCTTCGTCGCTCCACTTGCCGACGCCGTGCTCCGGGTCCGAGGTGATGTTGTACGCACGCCAGCCCTGCAGTTCCTGACCCGCCAGTTCGTCGCGATGGTTCAGCCCATAGCCGAGATTGCGTGGCGTATGGCATTCGGCGCAATGGCCCAGCGCACCGGCCAGGTAGGCGCCTGAATTCCATTCGGGCGAACGCGAGGCATCCGGTTCGAAGCGCTGGCTGCGGAAGAACGCCGCGTTCCAGAAACCCATCGCCCAACGCTGGTTGAACGGGAAGCCGAGATCGTTCGGCGTCTCCGGCTGGCGCACCTTAGGCAAGGTGAAGAGGTAGGCCTTGATCGCCAGCACGTCGGCTCGGCTCAACTGCGTATACGAGGTGTACGGGAAGGCTGGATAAAGGTGCTTGCCATCCTTGCGCACGCCTTCGCGCACCGCGCGCACGAATTCGTCGTCGCTCCACCGGCCGATACCGGTTTCCTCGTCGGCGGTGATGTTGGACGAGTAGATCGTGCCGAACGGCAACTTGAAGGCGACGCCGCCGGCAAACGGCTTTCCCGTTTCGGGAACGGTATGGCAGGCGATGCAATCGGCGGCGCGGGCAAGGTATTCGCCGCGCGCCACGGGATCGGCGTTGGCGGGCGCACCGGCGATCGCCGGTGCCGTGCCATCGGCTTTATCCGTGCGGTTGAGCACGAAGTAGGCACCGGCGCCGATCACGATCAACAGAAGGACGATGATGAGGAAACGTTTCATGCCACGTCCTCCTTGCCCGTGAGGATGCCAGCTACTTTCTTCAACGCGTCCGGCGACTCGGCCAGTTGGGTGCGCGACACAGGCAGCTCGCGCAGGCGAATGCCGGTCGCGGCGAAGATCGCATTGGCCAGGGCCGGCGCGGCGATCGCCGTGCCCACTTCACCGATACCGCCCGGCGCTTCGTCGTTTTCCACCGAATACACGTCGATCTGCGGCACCTCGTTGATACGGAGGTTACGGTAATCGTGGAAGTTGCTCTGCTCGATGGCGCCGTTCTTCAGGGTGATGCCGCTGTAGAGCGCCGCGCTCAGTCCGAACAGCAGGCCACCCTGCATCTGTGCCTGCACCGAACTCGGGTTGATGGTGATGCCGTTGTCCACCGCCACCACCGCGCGGCGCAAGCGCACCTGGCCTTGCGCGGTCACTTCCGCTTCCACGATCGCGCAGACGTGGCTGCCGAAGGGCGAGCCCACGGCGATCCCGCGTCCGACGCGCGCGGGCAAGGGCTGGCCACCCCAGCCGATCTTCTCGGCGGCGAGGTTCAGGACGCCAAGGGCGCGCGACCCAGGCTTCATCAGCGACCGGCGGTATTCGAGCGGGTCCTTTCCGGCCGTGTGCGCCAGTTCGTCGATGAAGCTCTCGACGATGAACAGGTTGTGCGTGGGGCCGACGCCGCGCCACCAGCCCACGACCAGGCCGGGAGGCATGACGTGATAAGCCCACTCGACCAGGGCGTTGTCCATCTCGTAGGGAAGGTCGGCGGCGGACTCGATCGCGTCGCTGTCCATGCCGTCCTTGCCCATCGCGGCGGGCAACCAGCGGCCCAGCACCGTGCCGCTGGTGATGCGGTGTTGCCACGACGTGGGCTTGCCATCGTCGCCGAGCGTGGCGGAAATGCGGTCGTAGTACAGCGGACGCACGCGGTCGTGGCGGATATCTTCCTCGCGGCTCCAGATCACCTTCAGTGGGTAGGACACCTGTTTCGCGAAGGCGACCGCCTGTTCGACCTGGTCGGTTTCCAGGCGGCGACCGAAGCCGCCGCCGAGATACTGGTTATGCAGCACCACGGCCTGCTCGGGAATACCGCAGATGCGAGCCGCTTGCCTCACCACGCGCGTGGGCACCTGGGTGCCGGTCCACACTTCACAGTGGCCCGGCGTGACGTGCACGGTGGCGTTCAACGGTTCCATCGTCGCGTGGGCGAGCATGGGCGAGACGAAGGCGGCCTCCACGCGCTTGCCGCCCGTGGGCGCTTCGCCTTTCGGCTTGCGGCCGACCAGCGCCTTGCCGTTGCGCGAGGTCTCCTGCAGCGCGGCGATGAGGGTCTGGGTGTCCAGCTTCGCGTTGACGCCGGGCTTCCACTCGATGTCCAGCGCCTGCAAGCCCTGCTGGGCGGCCCAGTAGTGCTCGCCGACCACGGCCACCGCGTCGCCGAGCTTGATGACCTCGATCACGCCGGGGATGGCGCGGGCCTTGCTGTCGTCCACGGCGCCCAGCGTGCCGGCGAGTTCGGGGCTGGTCTTCACCGCCGCGAACTTCATGCCTGGCACCTTCACGTCGATGCCGAACTGCGTGCCACCGTTGACCTTGTCCGGCGAATCGACACGGCGCAAGGGCTTCCCGATCAGCGTGAAATCCTTGCGTTCCTTCAGCTTGACGCTGGCGGGCTGGGGCAACCGTCCGGCCGCATCGGCCACGGCGCCGAAACCCAGCGTGCGTCCGGAAGGAACGTGGGTGATGACACCGCGGGCCACCGAACAACCTTCCGGATCGACATGCCACTGCGCAGATGCCGCCGCGATGAGCATCTCGCGCGCCACCGCGCCAGCCTCGCGCAGGGCCTGCCACTGCCCACGCGTACTGGTGGAGCCGCCGGTGGCCTGTTCGCCGCCGAGCAACGCCTGGCCATAGAGCGCGTCGTTCGGTGGCGAGTGCTCCACCTTGATCTGGTCGAGGCCTACGCCGAGCTCCTCGGCCAGCATCATCGCGATACCGGTATAGATCGACTGGCCCATTTCCGCCGAAGGCATGACCAGGCGCACGCCACCGTCGGCGTCGATGCGGATGAAGGCATTGGGGGCGAATGGCGGGTTGCCATCGGCTGCCGCGACGGCTTCGTCGCCAGGCTGCCGGCGCGGATTCATCTGCGCCACGGCGGGCCCCATGCCCGCGCTCCACAGGAAAGCGACGGCGAGACCGCCGCCAGCGAGGCGGAGCGCCTGGCGGCGTCTCTCGTCGACCGAGCCGCTGCGATCGTGCGTGCTCATGCGGCACCTCCCTCGACGATCACCTGCAAGCCGTTGGGCTGGCCTGTCGCGGCCTGCTTGATCGCCTCGCGGATGCGCACATAGGTTCCACACCGGCAGATGTTGCCGGACATGGCGGCATCGATATCGCGATCGGTCGGGTTGGGCGTGCGGGCCAGCAAGGCCGCCGCCGCCATGATCTGGCCCGACTGGCAGTAACCGCACTGGACGACATCGATGGCCAACCATGCCTGCTGCACCTTGGTGCCTTCGGGCGTGGCGCCGATGCCTTCGATGGTCGTGATCGCCCGGTCGCCCACGGCCGACACCGGCAGCTGGCACGAGCGCACGGGCTGGCCGTCCAGGTGCACCGTGCAGGCGCCGCACTGCGCGATGCCGCAGCCAAACTTCGTGCCGGTCAGGCCGACCACGTCGCGCAAGACCCATAACAGGGGCATATCCGGCGGCACGTCCGCCTGACGATCCTCACCATTGACGCGCAACGTGACCATGACGGCTCCTTGGGGCTAGGCGGACCAAACGGTTCCGCTGGCGGGATGCATGACAACGTGCAGCTTACGACGAAACCCCATGCGGGCGTTTTGCTGGAATCGGCGCATTTGAAAAAAACGCTCGCGCCTGGTGGAACCCGGTTGCTCTTGTGGGAGCCGACCTTGTCGGCGATGGGTGCTTGCCTCGACCTGACCCACTGCCGCGGGATCGCCGACAAGGTCGGCTCCCACCAGGTTGCCTCGATCCTGCCCCTGCCCCCTGCCCGCGCCGCTATCGGCGCAAGGGATTCGCCTCGACGCCCTCGTTGGTGATCTTCACCGGGAGGATGTGGCCTTCCTTGTCGAAGTACATGCGGTCGATCGAGGTCTCGCGATCGTTCGCCTTCGTGTGTCCAAGAGGACGGCGGTGGTAGACGATGTACCAGCTGTCGTCCTTCGCGACGTGGAAGAGCGAATGGTGGCCGGCACCGGTGGCGATCTTCGGGTCTTGCTGCAGGATCTTGCCAAGTCGCTTGAATGGTCCCATCGGTGAATCGCCGATCGCATAGGCGACGGAATAGTCCGGGCCGCCCCAACCGCCTTCCGACCACATGAAGTAATACTTGCCGTCACGCTTGAACATCATCGGCCCTTCCACGTACTCCGGCGCGGGCGTGATCTCCTTGAACAGTGTGCCGTCGGCCATCGGTTCCACGGTGGTGAAGTCGGCTTTCAGCTTCACGATGTTGGCATGCTTCCAGCCCCCGTAGATCATGTACCAGGTGCCGTCGTCATCGCGGAACACGAACTGGTCGATCGGCTGCGCACCATTGTGGAACGCACCGATGAGCGGCTTGCCGAGCAAGTCGCGGTACGGACCGTCGGGCTTGTCCGCTACCGCGACACCGATGCCGCCGAGCTCGTGGTCGTTCTGGATATCGTTGGCGGCAAAGAAAAAGTAGTACTTGGCCCCCTTCTCGACCACCGATGGTGCCCACAGCGCCTTCTTCGCCCAGGGAATATCCTTGATGTCGAGCACATCGGCGTGCTTGGTCCAGTGCACGAGATCGGGCGAGGAAAACGCATCGAACCCTGTCTGGGCGGCGTATGCCTTCGATGTCGTTGGATAGATCCAGTAGGTGTCGCCGAAGATGGCGGCCTCCGGATCGGCGTACCAGCCAGGGAACACGGGATTGCCCGCATGCCCCGGCGGTGGTGCGGCGACCGCGGCGGTCGACATCGATACAGCCAGCAGCACGCCCTGCCAAACCTTCCGAACTTCCATCCCGATCATCCCGTCATTCGTGTGGAATCTCCGATCGTAACGGGTTTGGACGGCTGAATGCGAATGGCGGTCAGAACTTGTAGCGTGCGGTGCCGACGATGCTGCGGCGTGGGCCATAGAAGCAATCGCCGCGGGCAAGGCACGTGGCGTTGTATGCCTGGTCGGTGAGGTTGGCGGCGTTGAGCGAGAAGCGCCACGGTCCCTGCGTATAGGCCACCATGGCATCGAACAGCGTCTTCTCGGGAACCTTCAGCGTCCCGGTCTCGTCGTAGTTCGTTCCGATGTAGCGTGCGCCGACACCGAAGCTGAAGCCGTCGCTATCCGCGTCGTTCACGTGATACACGCCCCATACCGAGCCCTGGTGCTTCGGCAGGCCGGCGACGATCGAGCCATCGTCCGGACGCGCCTTGGTCCAGGTGTAGGTGCCGATCAGGTCCACATGCCGGCCGATGCGCGTGGAGGCCTCGAGTTCCACGCCGCGGGTCTTCGCCTTGCCGGCCTGGACCTGGTTGAGCGGGTTGGCCGGGTCCGGTGCGAGACGGTTTTCCTCGCGCAGATCGTAATACGTCGCCGTGACCAGGGTGGACGAGCCGACCGGCTGGTATTTCACGCCCGCCTCGTACTGCTTGCCGCGCAACGGTTCGTAAGGGCGATTGTAGAAGTCGAGACTGTCCAGCGGCTGGAACGATTCCGTGTAACTCACGTACGGCACCAGTCCGTTGTCGAAGCGGTACATGACGCCGAAGCGCGATGTCGTGGCGTTGTCGACGGAGCGACTGTCGCCGGTGGTCAGGGTCGCGCGATCGTGGCGCAGGCCGACCGTGGCGATCCAGTGTTCGCCCCAGTTGATCTGGTCCTGCACGTATACGCCCGTCTGGCGTGTGTGGCTCGAGGCGACGGGGAAGATATCCGGAGCGACGAAGCCGTTGCCGTAGACGGGCGCGTAGAGATCGAACGGGACGCCATCGAAGCCGTTGCCCTGCCTGCTGTCGGTATGCGAATAGCCGACGTCCAGTCCGATGAGGACCCGGTGGTGCATCGAGGCGAGGTCGAAGTCGGCTTCCGCATGTGTATCCGTGACGAAGCGCTTGTGCCGATCGATGCTGACGTAGCTGTAACGCGCGACCGTGCGCTGCGACTCGTCGAGGAAGGGATACGACGGATTCGAATACACGTCCGGGTAGAGGCTACGGTAGTCGACGTTGTCGTGCGAGTAGCGCATGTTCTGCACGAACTTCCAGGTGTCGTTGAAGCGGTGTTCGAACAAGGAGGTGAACGACCGTTGCTGGGTATCGTAACGATCGAAACCGGGTTCGCTGACGAAACGCCGCGTATCGATCCGGCCATTCGGATTGGGCAACAAGGTGCCCGCATGCGGCAGGAAGTTCAGCGACGTACCGTTGTGATCGAACTGGAAGTTGGCCAGCAGCGTCCAGCGCGTATCCGCGTCGGGCATCCATGTGATCGAGGGCGCGATCGCTTTGCGGTCGTCCGGCACGTGGTCGATCTGGGAGTCCGAGTCGCGATAGACGCCGATCAGGCGATAGGCCCAATGGCCCGCGGTATCGAGGGGGCCGGTGAAATCGAATGCCACCTGCTTGCGCGCGTTATTGCCCAGCTGCGCTTCCACCTCGTGCGACGCCGTGAACTGCGGCAACTTGGACGAGAGCGCGATCAGGCCACCCGTGGTTCCCTGCCCGTACAGTACCGACGACGGACCACGGACGATCTCGAGGCGGTCGAGGAAATAGGGTTCCGTACGGGCATAGGCATAGCCGAAGTTCTGCTTCAGGCCATCCAGGTATTGGGTGAACGAGGTACCGCGCAGGAAAGCGTCGTCACCACGGCTGTCCACCCCGTAGGCATCCGCGCGGACACCGGCCGAATAGCGCAAGGCATCCTGCACCGTGAGCACGCCCTGGTCGATCATCTGCGTGTTCGAGATCACCGAAATCGCCTGGGGCGTCTCGATGAGGGGTGTGTCGGTCTTTGTGGCGGCGGAGCCATCGGTGCGGGCATAGCCCTCGTCCAGTCTCTGCCCGTGGACGTCGACTGGGGCGAGTTGCACGGCCTTGTCTCCCGACGAGGGCGGTACCGCCTCCTGGGCTTGCGCGGCAAACGACATCAGTGCCCCGGCAAGCAGCGTGGGCAAGATTTTTTTGCGTAGGATCATGGACTTTCCCTGGTCGGGCGCACGGCGGCATCGCCGCCGGCACCCGGTCATTATTGCGAATGAATCTCATTACAATAATGACTTAAAAGCCCTCGATTGCGCAATAATGCGAGTGAATCTTATTTACTTCCGCCAACCGGGGCCTCCACAAGGCCTACCGGAAGCTCGAAATAACTGCTGCCCAGCCACTCGATACGCAGGGGCTCTCCCGCATCGGCGGCGCTTTCCATGCCGACATCCTTGCCGGTTCCCATGTTGATCGACGAGCCGGGTTCCTTGACCACCGACACCACCGCGACGAGTCGGCTGCCGGGTTCGAACAACCGGCTGGTGGTGCGCCCATTGGTGAACGCGAGCGTCGTGCGTTTGCCCGGGACCAACAGGTGCCGCCGCGAGCGATCCTCCATGTAGCTGGCGCGTGCCACATACCATGACAGCTGGAAGTACTCGCCGCTGGCCTTCTTCTCATACAGCGTGATGCGCAGGTCGAAGTCGCGCTTGTTCGTCACCACATCGACCTTGCCGGAAAACAAGCCGCTCAACTCGGTACCGGCGGGTAATGGTTCGCTGGTGAAGACGAGGGCATGGCGATTGTCCAGCGTGGCCGGCGGCGCATCCTCCACGGGAAGATCGTCTCGATTGCCAAGGTCGACGGTAAGAACCGAGGTGCTTGCGGAAGGACGATCCCTCAACTTGGCCGTTCCATCCTCCGTCACGAGGAAGAGCCGTCGCTTTCCCGGCGCCATCCTGTCGATGCTGGGCGCATGCTTCCACACGTTCGCGCCCATCACCTCGTAGTTGATCCGGTCCCCCAGCAGGGCCGGCTTCGCTCCGCCACGGAAAACATAGTCGAACCACTGGTAGCGAAGCACGCGGCTGATGTCGACCTTCGCCACCGGGTCGATGGCATAGCCGTCGACCACGGGCCGGGCCTTGCGTTGCGCGCCCACGTGGTCCCACGGGCCGATCAGCAGGTAGTGTTCCGCGCGCGGGTTGTAACGCTGGTGTTCGCGCACGTAATGCAACGCGCCGATCTGCCCGCCGTCGAAGTAACCGGTCGTCGTGAGGACGGGAATGTCGATCGCGGCGAACTCGCGGCCTTGCGGAATCATGTTCCGCCAGTAGCCGTCGTACGAGGGATGGTCCAGCCAGCGCTGGAAGACCGGATTCGGCTTGCCTTCCAGTTCATCGATCGCCCGGTAGCTCTTGCCGCTTTTGTACCAGCGCCGGTAGAGGTCGTTCCAGTGGGCATCGTCGCCGTAATGTTTCTCGTCCAGGCCCTTGCCTTCGGCTACGTACGGCGCCCATGGATAGACGAAGCTCAGCGATACGTTGCCTTCCATCGGCACGTCGATCCCCGGTGCCACCGTGACCGACGGCATCAGCGCGCGTAGCGCCTTCGGCCGGTGTTTCGCGGCGGCCCATTGGGTGAAGCCGTTGTAGCTTCCGCCATACATGCCGACACGACCATCGCTCCATGGCTGCGTCGCGATCCACTCGATCGCGGCGTCCGCATCCACGCCATCGTGTTCGTATGGCACGGCCAGTCCTGGCGACAGCCCCTTGCCACGCGAATAGCCGACCACGGCGGCATAGCCATGCGCGGCGGTGAGGCGCAGTTCGGTCGCGGACCACCATGGATTGGCGTAGATGGTGAAGCCGAGCAAGGTGGGCAGCGGCGCGGCGCGATGCTTGGGCAGCATGACGAGCACGGTGACCGATGCGCCGTCGGGAGTCGACACGAGCCTGGGTTCCCACACGTCGTAGCGGCGGCGATCGTCCTCGTCGATCAGCTTCCCGGTGAACGGCCGGAATGCCGCGTAGGCTTCGGCGGCCTGGTACGCCTTGACCAGGGCGACCGCGTCGGCCAACGCGACGTCACTCCCCTTCCGCTGCGCGAGCAATTCCAGGTAGTCCGCGTGCAACTGAGCAGGTTGTGGTCCGTACGGCTCCACGTCCGAACCGAAGCTGGAGATGACCTGCGACGCCATCACGTCATCGAGTGTGGCGAACACTTCGCGGAAGGCACGCGCATATGCCTCGCCGAACGGGAGATGCATGGTGGCCTCGATCTGGCGTGCACGTGCGTAGACCTGCCAACGGATGGCACCTACCGCATCGAGCGGCTGGGCGCCTGCCTTGCGCAGGACGACGAGTTCACCAAGGCTGCGCGCGGCATCGTCGTAACGGCGCGCGACCAGTTGCAAGGCCGCCAGGTTGTCGAGATACGTCGCGCGATCCGGCTCCGCGTAGGCAAGGATCGCCTCGGCCGCAAGGTCACGTATGCCGGTGTCGCCATTCGACCCGCCTTTCCACGGCAACCTCGCTGCTCCCGCCAGCGCCGGCACCGCGGCGAGCAGGAGGGCAAGACCCATGATCCAGCATCGTACGGCTCGCTTCGGCATGATCGGGCATCCCTGAATTTACCGCGAGATTGCCCACGTCCACCTGCCCCGGACAGTGCCGTCGGGCATGGCTTGCCGGTGCGCTGGGGTAGCACACGGCAACGGTCAGGCTATCAGCAGGTCTTCGAAGAAGGCACCCATGGGCGAGGAGGGATGAGCGATCTGTACCTCGAGAATCCACAGGCCCGGCGCAGGCGTGGCGTCGAACTGGCCCAACGGACCCGCCTTGTGCACCGCATGCGGATAGTCGCCAACGCGGTGCCCCTTCGTCTCGTGGTTGAGGCGCCAACCCATGGCCGTGGCCTCGTCGTCCGCATAGGCGTACAACGCCGTGCCGGTGACCCCCTCGCGCCACCTGGCCGCCGTTCTTGTGAAGAGTTCGCGGGCAGCATTCGCGCAGGCGTGCATATCGGCATCGTCGCCGACGACGAAAGTGTCGCCCACGTCGCCTTCATGACCATCGAAGACAGGGCCGAGATCGATGAAGAAGATGTCGTTGTCCTGGAGTATCGCGCCCGGCACGGAAGGCTGCCGGAAGGTCTTCAACGTGTTCGCGCCGAAGCGGACGATGCTGGGATGCCAGATGCGCTGCATGCCGGCGGCATCGAGATGCTCCTTCGCCAGCGTAGCGGCATCGGCTTCGTTCATGCCCGGGAGGATGCGTGCGGCGATGTCGCGCAAGGCCGTCCAGGAGCGTTCACGGGCGGCGAACATCCGCTCGCGTGAGAAGTCGGCGCCGACGTTTTCGGCGGTGGGAATCGGCATGGTCGCAGCCAGGCGTGGGTCGGTCGCTATTATCGGTGCTTCGCGCCCGCCTGGGTACAGGCGAATAGCCCTGGTGGGAGCCGCTTCAGCGGCGATGGGTGCTTGCGAAGACAACACACGAGGGCGAGGCCGAGCCTGTCAGTCGACCCCCGCCAAGGCCAGGGCCGCGCGCATGCCTCCTTCGAGGACGCGCTTGGAAAGGGTTTCGTCGTTGGTGGCGCGGGCGACTTGCATGGTGCCTGCCATGAGACCGTAGACGGCGGTGGCGCGCGATAGCGCTTCGTCGTGCGGGAGGGAAGGCCATTGCGTGGCCATCAGTTCGATGAATTCGGTTACGCCGTCCGTATAGGCGCTTCGCACGATGTCGGAATGCCTCGCCACTTCGGCGGAGAGGGTGGCGACGGGGCAACCCGTGCCGGGATGATCGCGATGGCGCGGCGAGAAGTAGCTGCGGATCATGCCCGCCAGGCCTTCGCCCGATTCCATCCAGTAACGCAATCTGCCCAGGCGCTCGTTCATCGCCGCGGTGATGGCTTCGCGCGCGAGGTCTTCCTTCGAGTCGAAATGGTTGTAGAACGCGCCATTGGTGAGGCCGGCGGCGGACATCAGGGATTTCATGCCCTCGGCTTCGATACCGTGTTCGCGGAACCGTCGTGACGCGGTGTCGACGATGCGCCTGCGCGTCCGCTCCTTGTGGTCTTTTTCATAACGCATGGGTCGTGTCCCGCTGCGGAGGAAGGCTCAGTGCGCGTCGGCGGAAGGCGCCTGGGGCGACTGCACCTTGCGCATCAGGGGGACCATCACGGTGGCGATCGCGAAGCACACCATGATGGAAAAAAAAGCATCGCTATAGGTCAGCGTCTGTGCTTCGCGGAACGTCAGCTGCCATAGCGAACGTAGCGCGACGGTGTACGCCTCGGTGTCGGGCTGTACGCCGTCGAACAGGCGATTCATCGGCTCGTTCGCTGGGGTGAGGTGCTCGGCGAGCCGGTAGAAATGCAGGTTGGTACGATCGTTGAGGATGGTCGCGCAGGCGGCGATGCCCATCGCACCACCCAGGTTCCGCATCAGGTTGAACAGGCCGGAGGCCTGCTTGAGCCGGGCCGGCGGCAGGCTGCCCAGCGTGAGCGTTACCGTTGGCGCCACGGCGAACTGCTGACCCATGCCACGGAAGGCCTGCGGCAGCATCAGTTCCGTGGCGCTCCAGTCGTGCGTGATCGGCGTGAACTCGAACATCGACAGCGTGAACAGCGCCAACCCCACCATGAGTAGCCAGCGCAGGTCCACGCGGTTGGCCAGCATCGCGTACACGGGGATCGCCATGACCTGGAAGACGCCGGTCGAAAGTACGGCCTTGCCGATCTGCAGCGCGCTGTATCCCTCCACGCGCCCCAGGAACAGCGGCGTAAGGTAGATCGTGGCGAACAAACCGATGCCCGTCACGAAGGAGAAGAAGCAACCCAGGGCGAAATTGCGTTCGCGCAAGGCGCGCAGGTCCACGATGGGGTGTGCCGCCGTCAGTCCGCGCCAGACGAACAACACGCCGGCCACGAGGCTGGCCCACGCGGTGGCACGGATGGTGTCGTCTTCCAGCCAGTTCCAGCGCGGACCTTCTTCCAGCGTGTATTCCAGGCAACCGAGGAAGATCGCGATCAGGGCGATGCCTATCCAGTCGCCGGCCTTCAGCAGGGAAAGATCGGCCTCGTCGATCTTCACCAGGAGCGGAACGGCGATCGTGACGAAGGCGCCCGGCAGCAGGTTGATGAAGAACAGCCAATGCCAGGAGTAGTTGTCCGTGATCCATCCGCCCAGCGTGGGGCCCAGCGTGGGCGCCAGCGAGGCGATCGCGCCGATGGTCGCCGCGGCGATGACGCGTTGCTTGCCCTGGAAGAAGACGAAGGCGGTCGTGAAGACGAGCGGGATCATCGAGCCGCCGAGGAAGCCCTGGGCGGCGCGGAACCAGATCATGCTCTGGATATCCCATGCCATGCCGCAGAGCAGGCTGGTCAACGTGAATCCCGCAGCCGACGCGGCGAACAACCAGCGGGTGGAGAACACCCGGCTCAACCACCCCGACAGGGGAATCACGACGATTTCCGCGATCAGGTAGCTGGTCTGCACCCAGGCGGTATCGTCCGCCCCGGCGGACAGTCCACCACCGATGTCCCGCAACGAGGCCGAGACGATCTGGATGTCCAGCAAGGCGATGAACATGCCCAGGCACATCGACGCGAAGGCAAAGATCTTCTGCCCCGGCGTCAGGTGCGCGACCGGGCTCATGGTGCCTTCGTGTCGATGCGCGCGGTGACCGACAAACCGGGACGGAGCACGCCGAGATCGCCATCGCTACCGTCGAGGGTCACCCGCACGGGCACGCGCTGCACGATCTTGGTGAAATTGCCGGTCGCGTTTTCCGGCGGCAACACGCTGAACTGCGCGCCGGTGGCGGGCGCGAGGCTACTGACGTGGCCCTTGAAGCCCTTACCCGGCAGCACGTCCGCGCGCACTTCGACTTCCTGGCCCACATGCATCCGCGCCAGCTGGTCTTCCTTGAAGTTGGCGTCCACCCATAAGCCGTGCGAAGGCACCACCACCAACAGCTGGCTGCCGGTGGCCGCGTAGCTGCCGACGCGCGCGCGGCGATTTCCGATCACACCGTCGACCGGTGCGCGCAATTCGGTGTACGAAAGGTTCAAGCGGGCGATATCGGCTTCGGCGCGCGCCTGGGCCAGTGCCGCTTCCACCTGCCGCTTCTGCGTGTCGATTACGTCGAGTTGCCGTTGTGCGGCTTGCACGGCCGCCGAAGCGCTCGCCGTTGCCGCATGGGCCGTCTGGAAGGTCGCCGTTGCACGTTGTGCGCTTTCCACCGACACCGCTGAGCGGCCGACCAGGAGGCGATAGCGTTCATCGTCGAGCTTCGATCGTGTCGCTTCCGCCTGTGCGGCGGTGAGCCCGGCGTGCGCTTCCGCGATATGGCTGTGCTGCAACTCGAACACGGCGTCGAGATTGCGCAGCGCGGCCTCCTGGGCCGCCACCGCCGCGCCGGCTTTCTCCAGGGCGGCGCGGTAGTCCCGGTCGTCGATCTTCACCAGCAGGTCACCCTTGTGCACGACCTGGTTGTCCGTGACGGCGATGGTCTGGATATAGCCCGGTGCCTTCGGTCCTATCACCGTGATGTCCCCACCGACGTAGGCATCGTCGGTGGTTTCGAGGAAGCGTCCGCTGGTCCACCAGTGCGCACCGTAGAGGGCAATGCCAAGCATTGCCGCTCCCATGGCGATGAATTTCAAGGGATTCTTGCGTGCCCTGACGGGAACGGCTGAGTCGGCGACGGCGGCCACGGGGCACCAGGAGGGAAGTTGAATTACAGCTGTAATCTTATGGATGATGGAGATAATTTCAAGGGGGGTTGGGTTTGCTGCGGGATGCCCGCTGCCGCGGGATCGCCGACAAGGTCGGCTCCCACAAGGTCCCGGCTGGCTCGGCTGGCTCGGCTGGCTCGGCTGGCTCGGCTGGCTCGGCTGGCTCGGCTGGCTCGGCTGGTGCGGCTGGTGCGGCTGGTGCGGCTGGTGCGGCTGGTGCGGCTGGTGCGGCTGGTGTGGCTGGCTGGGGTCAGCGCAGGTCTAGCAGATGGCCGATGTCGCGCAGGGCCTTGAAGCGCCGGACCAGGTTGAGCGGCTTCCGCTTCAGCAGTCCGAAGTCGCCGCGGAGGAATTCATCCACGGCATCGAGCACGCGTTCGCTGGAATGGCCGTCGCGATAGGGATGGATGTCGTCGCCGTGCGCGCGAATGGCGGCCATCAGTTCGGGGGGATGCGAAAGGGCGTGATCGATCGCGGCGTCCACGTCGCCTGGCGTCGGCACGTCGAGCATGAAGGGCTGTGGCACGCGGTTGGCGATCGTGACCACCGGCTTCCCCATCACCGCGAATTCGTGCACCACCGACGACGTATCGCATACGAGCACGTCCGCCGCACGCTCCATGTCGACGAGCCGTTCCGAGGTGAAGAAGCGCGCGTTAGGTGCTTCCAGGCCGCGGTAGGCGGCGAACAATTCCTCCGGACACTTCGGATGCAACGTAAGCAACCAGTGCCGGTCGCCACGCGCGATCATGTCGCGCAGCGGTTCGACCATCGCGGGCGCGCTGCTCAGGCGGTGGCTGAAAGTGGATGCATACATGACGACCGGACGGCCGTCAGGAGGTATGTCGAGCGCCATTGCCGACGCCGGCCCGAAAAGCGGGTCGAGCTTCGGCCAACCGGTTTCGCGTACCGCGAAGTAGCCGTGTTCCCGCGCAAGCTCCTCGAAGGGAAGCGTGGTGGACGGACCCTGCGTGACATAGAGATCGAAGAAACCGCGAATGGCGAAATGGCCACGGTCGGGTTCGCGTTTCTGCGCATTGAAGCCGTGGAACACCTGCACCTTGATGCCGGGCAAGGCGGGCGAGACCCAATTGGCCGCGCAGTACACCGCTTCCGGATGCAGCGCCCTCGCCTCGCGCAGGCTGCGCACGCGGCGTTCGTCCGCCGCGAGTTCCGCAGCGACCGCCGCCGGCACCACCCAGCCCACCTCCTGGCCACGAGCCCGCGCGGCCGCGGCCAGCGGACGCAGGATCGGCAATGCATAGGTTTCGGTGGCGAACATCAGGCACGCGCTCAAGGCCGGCACTCCACGCTGGACGACGTGGCATTATGACGGCTCGATAGCCAAGCCCGCATCCCGATGACCCGACGGCCCCTTTCCCTTTGCGTGATCACCCAGAACGAGGCCGATCGCATCGGAGATTGCCTGGCATCGGCCGCACCGTTCTGCGACGACATGGTCGTGGTCGATGGCGGTTCCACCGACGATACCGTCACCATTGCGAGGCATGCGGGGGCGCGGGTGATCTCACGGCCGTTCGACGGTTTTCGCAGCCAGAAGGCCTTCGCCGTGGCGCAGGCCACGAACGATTGGGTGCTCTGCCTCGACGCGGACGAGCGCGTAGGACCCGAACTAAGGGCCGCGATCGAGAAGGCATGCGACGAGGGATTTCACGGCGCCGCCGGCTTTCGCTTTTATCGCCGCAACGATTTCTTCGGCCGTTTCATGCGCCACGGCAACGCGGGAGCCGACAAGGTCCTGCGCCTGTTCGACCGCCGCCAGGGCGGCTGGCGCGGCCCGCGAGAGATCCACGAGTCCGTGAGTGTCGACGGAGAGGTGCGGATGTTGCCTGGCTTCCTCGACCATTACCCGTATCGCTCGCTTTCGGAGCTGATGGCCAAGCAGGAGCGCTACGCGCACATGATGGCCACCGAGGAATTCGCCGCGGGCAAGCGCGCCACGCTCGCCCAGATCATCGTGAGCCCGATGTGGCGGTTCTTTCGTGGCTACGTGCTGCGCGCGGGCTTCCTCGACGGTTGGCGCGGCATCGTCTACGCCCTGCTACGCGTGGAATACGTGCGACGCAAGTACGTGAAGCTCTGGCTGCTGCAGCACGGCCAGAAAGCCTGATCCCGTCAGAGCCTGAGCAAGCGCGCGGCGGTATCGACGATGTCCGCCGCGATCGCGGTCGCCGAACCCTCTCGTGCCATGGCGGTCGATTGGCCCGCCCATAGCGGCTGGAAATCGCCGTTGCCGCGCGCTTCGGCGATCGTGCGCAACGGCGCCAGCGGCCCGCCGGCCAGGGGAAACGGCAAGGCATCGCCGGACAACGGGCCTACTTCGCGCATGATCCGGTTGATCACGCCGCGCGCGGGACGGCCGGTGAGCACGTTGGTGATCGCCGTGTTGTCGTCGCGCGCCGAGCGCAAGGCCTGGCGATGCACGTCCACGCTGGTCGCCTCGTCCGAAAGCAGGAAGGCGCTGCCTACCTGCACGGCCGACGCACCCAGGCACAGCGCCGCGGCCATGCCGCGTCCGTCGGCGATGCCACCGGCCGCGATCACGGGAATGGTCAAGGCGTCGACCAGTTGTGGCACGAGGGCCATGGTGCCCGGCTGGGCCGACATGTCGTCGGTGAGGAAGTTGCCGCGATGGCCGCCGGCCTCGTAGCCCTGCGCGATGACCGCGTCGCAGCCTCGCTGCTTCAGCCAGCGGCCCTCGGCCACCGTGGTCGCCGAGGAAAACACCACCGAACCGATGGCCTTCACGCGCGCCAGCAGGTGTTCCTCCGGCAGGCCGAAATGGAAGCTCACCACTTCCGGGCGCAACGCCTCGACCATGGCGCACATGGCATCGTCGAACGGCGCGCGGCCACCGGCCGCGGGCAGGTCGCTCGCATCGATGCCGAACTCGCCGAAGTACGGCGCGAGCCGCGCCAGCCAGCGCGCCATGGCCTCGGCATCCGGCGTGATGGGCCGGTGCGCGAAGAAGTTGAGGTTGATCGGCGCCCGGACCGCGGCACGGTAAGCCTCGACTTCCGCGGCCGCCTTCTCCACGCCGATCGAGGAACAGGGGATGGCGCCGAGTCCACCGGCCTGCGCCACGGCGATGGCCAACGCGGACAGGCCGGACCCCGCCATCGGTGCCAGCAGGAGGGGCTGGTCGATCGACAGGAGGTCGAGGATACGGCGGTCGGTCCAGGCAGGCACGGGGAAGCTCGCGGGCGACAGGTACTGGGTGATTATAGCTCGCCGTTCATCACCGCAGGCCCGCCTTTCGTCCCTGAACCCGCTGTTTTCCTCACTTCGTGAGCGACACGCGCTCAGCACGGTGCAAAGCTCCGTCCATCCCAACGGACGCCCGCACGTCCTTCACGAGGTTCCTTCCATGGATCGACGCACCCTGCTCAAGACCGCCCTCGTCCTGCCGCTGCTTCCCTATGCCCTGAAGCTGGACGCCTTCGCCGCCGCGCGCGCAGCCACTCGCGTGCGGCCGGGCTCGGCGGGTTGGCCGGCACCGGCGCAATGGCAGGCCTTGAGCCGTCAGGTCGGAGGACGCCTGTCCGTGCCTCGTTCGCCCTTCCTCGGCGACGCGGCCACCCGCGCCGAAGCCGTCGCCCAGCTGACGAACCCCTTCTATATCGGCGACCAGGTGGCACTGACCCAGACCAGCGGCTACTTCGGCGCCTGGACGTCACGACCGAGCGCTTACGCCCTGACCGCCGAGAGCGCGGAAGATATCGCCGCCGCCGTGACATTCGCCCGCAAGCATGGCGTTCGCCTCGTCGTGAAAGGCGGTGGCCACAGCTACCAGGGCACTTCCTGCGCCGCCGATTCACTGCTGGTCTGGACGCGGAAGATGAACCGCGTGGAGATGCACGATGCCTTCGTCCCCAACGGAGCGGCGCCGGGTACACGCCCCATGCCCGCGGTCAGCGTGGGCGCGGGCGCGATGTGGATCGATGCCTATAGCGAAGTGACCACCCGGGGTGGCCGCTACGTGCAGGGCGGTGGGTGCACCACCGTCGGCGTCGCTGGCCTCGTGACCGGCGGCGGTTTCGGCAGCTTCTCCAAGCGCTTCGGCACCGCCGCGTCGAACTTGCTGGAAGCCGAGGTGGTCACCGCGGACGGCGAGATCCGCGTGGTGAACGCCCACCGCGAACCCGAACTGTTCTGGGCCCTCAAGGGTGGCGGCGGTGGTTGTGCCGGCGTCGTCACACGATTGACCTTGCGCACCCACGACTTGCCGGCCACCGTCGGCGCGGTGTTCGGCGAGATCCAGGCCGATTCCGAGGAAGCCTATCGCGCGCTGGCGTCGGAGACCTTGCGCTTCTATCGCGACGCCTTGTGCAACCCGCACTGGGGCGAGCAGATCGGTTTCCGCGACGAACGCAGGATGTCCGTGTCGATGGTGTTCCAGGACCTCGACCGCGCGGCCGCCGAGGCCGTCTGGGCACCCTTCATCGACTGGGTGAAGCAGCGCCCGGCGTACTCGTTCCGCAAACCGCTCCAGGTGCTCGCGATGCCGGCGCGCCATTACTGGGACGCGGACTTCTTCCGCGAGCATGCGCCTGACGTGGTCGTCGCCGATGCGCGCGAGGGTGCGCCGCGTAACCATGTCCTCTGGAAAGGTGACCAGGGGCAGGTGGGCTGGTACATCCATGGCTATGCGTCGGCGTGGATGCCCTCGCGCTTTCTCGACGATGCCGAGCGGGATACGTTGGCCGCGGCGATATGCGAGGCCGCCAGCAAGATGGACGTGGGGCTGCACTTCAACAAGGGCCTCTTCGGTGCCCCGGCCGAAGCCCTCGCCGCAAGTCGCGACACGGCGACGAATCCCGCCGTCCTCGATGCCTTCGCCCTCGCGATCATCGGCAACAGCGGCGACCCCGTCTATGAAGGATTGCCGGGTGCGCATGTGGACGAGGCACGCGCGAAGGACGGCGCGGAACGCGTGAAGGCGGCCTACGCGCGACTCACGAAGACAGTGACGAACGCCGGCTCGTATGTTTCGGAAAGCGATTATTTCCAGAAGGACTGGCAACGCGCCTTCTGGGGCGGCAACTACACGCGGCTCGCCGCGGCGAAGCGCCGTTACGATCCCGACCGCCTGTTCCTGGTACATCACGGCGTCGGCAGCGAGGGTACCGACGCCTGATCGCCGCCCGGGTCAGGCCACGGGCGGCAACTTGTCGATGAACTTGTCCAGGGTCACCGGGTAGTCGCGCACGCGCACGCCCGTCGCGTTGTACACCGCGTTGGCGACGGCGGCGGCGACCCCGCATATACCCAGCTCGCCGACGCCCTTGGCCTTCATCGGCGAGGACATGGGATCGGTCTCGTCGAGGAAGATCACCTCCTGGTGTGGGATATCGGCGTGCACGGGCACTTCGTACCCGGCGAGGTCGTGGTTGACGAAGAAGCCCAGCCGCCGGTCCACCACCAGTTCTTCCATCAGCGCCGCGCCGACGCCCATCGTCATCGCCCCGATCACCTGGCTGCGTGCGGATTTCGGGTTGAGGATGCGCCCGGCGGCGCAGACCGCCAGCATGCGCTCGACACGGATTTCACCCGTGGCCGCGTCGACGCGTGCTTCGACGAAATGCGCGCCGAACGTCGATTGCTGGTAACGCTTGCTCAGGTCGCCGTATTCCATGGCGTCCTCGGCGACCACGTCACCGTTCGCAGCGGCCTGGGCGATCGGGACGCTGCGCCCACCCACACCCACCTTGCCGTCCTCGAAGTTGGCCGCGTTCGGGTCCAGCCCCAGCTTCTGGGCGATGGCCTCGCGCAACTTCACGCAGGCGGCATAGACGCCCGCCGTCGAGCTGTTTCCGCCCCACTGTCCGCCCGAACCGGACGAGACGGGGAACGTCGAGTCGCCGAGGCGCACGTCGATGCGATCCAGCGGCAGGCCCATCATTTCAGCGGCGGTCTGCGCGATGATCGTATAGCTGCCCGTGCCGATATCGGTCATGTCGGTTTCCACCGTGACACGCCCGTTGCGATCCAGACGCACGCGGGCGCCGGACTTCATCACGAGGTTGTTACGGAACGCGGCCGCCACGCCCATGCCCACGAGCCAGCGCCCGTCACGTGTCGTCGCGGGACGCGGCGCGCGGCGTTCCCAGCCGAAACGTTTCGCCCCCGTACGCAGGCATTCGACCAGCCGGCGCTGCGAGAACGGACGGTCGGGCTTTTCCGGATCGACCTGGGTGTCGTTGAGGATGCGAAATTCAATCGGGTCCATGCCGAGCTTCCCGGCCATCTCGTCGATCGCGATCTCCAGCGCCATCAACCCCGATGCTTCGCCGGGCGCACGCATGGCGTTGCCTTCGGGAAGATCGAGCACGGCGAGCCGGGTGGCCGTCATGCGGTCGGCGCCGGCGTAGAGCAAGCGCGTCTGCTGCACGGCGGTTTCCGGATCACCGCCCGGGAGGTCGCCCGACCAGCTCTCGTGGCCGATGGCCTGGATCTTCCCGTCTTTCGAGGTACCGATGCGGATGCGCTGGATCGTCGCCGGGCGATGCGTGGTGTTGTTGATCATGAAGGGACGCGGCAAGGCCACCGCCACCGGACGTTTGGCGGCACGTGCGCCCAGCGCGGCCAGCAATGCGTCGGCACGAACGAAGAGCTTGCCGCCGAAGCCGCCGCCGATGTACGGCGAGATGAGCCGTACGTTCTCCTTCGGAATGCCCAGCGTGAGCGCGACGTCGCCACGCCCCCAGTCGATCATCTGGTTCGACGTCCACAGCGTGAGCTTGTCGCCTTCCCATGCCGCGATGGAGGCATGCGGTTCCATCATCGCGTGCGAGTGGTCCGGGGTGGTGTACATGGCGTCGAGTTTCACCGCCGAGGCCGCGAAGCCCGCGGCGAAGTCGCCCACCGCCGTATCCGACTTTCCTCGTTCCGGTTTTGTAGCGGCGTCCTTCGCCGCGGCGAGGTCGAACTTGCCGGGAGTGCGGGCATAATCCACGCGCACCAGCTGTGCCGCGGCGCGTGCCTGCTCGAAGGTCTCCGCGACCACCACCGCGACCGCCTGGTGGTAGTGCTCGATCTGCGGGCCGCCGAGCAAGTGCGCCGTATTGAACTTGCCCTTCTCGAGTTTCCCCGCCGTCTTCGCGGTGACGATCGCCAGCACGCCGGGCGCGCGTTGTGCACGGGTGAGGTCGATCGAGACGATACGGCCCTTGGCGATGGACGAGCCAACGACATAACCATAGGCGTGATGGGGCACGGCTTCGTGCTGCTCGTACGCGTAATGCGCCGTGCCCGTGGTCTTGAACGGTCCGTCGATGCGATCCACCGGCTGGCCGACGACCTTCAGGCGGTCGATCGGGTTGGTGGTGGCGGGAGTGTCGAATTTCATGCCTTCGTCTCCTTCGCTTCGGCGAGGCCCGCCGCGATGGTCCGCTCGACCAGGGTGACCTTGAAGGCATTGCCTTCGGTCGGCTGCGCGCCGGCGAGCAACCGCGTCGCGACCGCCTTGGCGCCCTTCGGGAGTTCGGCTTCGGCCGCCTCCACCCGCCATGGCTTGTGCGCCACGCCACCGAGCGCCACGCGGCCACTGCCATCGGGCTGCACGATCATGGCGACCGACACCAGGGCGAACGCATAGGACGCGCGGTCGCGAACCTTGTGATAGAGCTGCGTGCCACCGACAGGCTTCGGCAACGTGACGGCGGTGATCAGCTCTCCCGGCGCCAGGACGTTTTCGATGTGTGGCGTGTTGCCGGGCAACGTGTGGAAGTCGGCGATGGGAATGCGTCGCGTGCTGCCATCCGGGCGCATGGTTTCCACGGTGGCATCGAGTGCGCGCATGGCCACGGCCATGTCGCTCGGATGCACGGCGATGCACGACTTGCTCGCGCCCACGATCGCATGCTGTCGGCTGAAACCGCCGATCGCCGCACAGCCGCTGCCGGGCAAGCGCTTGTTGCAGGCCTGGTTGGTGTCGTAGAAGTAAGGGCAACGCGTTCGCTGGAGCAGGTTGCCGCCCGTGGTGGCCTTGTTGCGCAACTGGCCGGAGGCGCCGGCGAGCAAGGCCCGCGAGAGCAAGGGATAGTCGCGCCTGATCCTCGCGTCGGCCGCCAGGTCGGTGTTGCGGACCATGGCACCAAGTCGCAACCCGCCCTCGTCAGTCGGCTCTATCTTGTCGAGATCCAGGCCATTGACGTCGATCAGGTGCGCCGGCTCCTCGATGCCGGTCTTCATCAGGTCGAGGAGGTTCGTTCCGCCCGCGATGAACTTCGCTCCGGGAACACGTGCCGCCGCGGACGCGGCGGCAGCCGGGGAGTCGGCACGCTCGTAAGTGAACGGTTTCATGCCTTCACCCCCGCCACTTCGGCGATCGCTTCCTGGATATTGGAGTACGCACCGCAGCGACAGATGTTGCCGCTCATTCGCTCGCGCAACTCCAAGGGACTTATCCGGGCCTTGGCGGTCAGGTCGGTCGTGGCATGGCTGGGAATGTCGTCGCGGATCTCGTCGAGGACCGCCACGGCCGAGCAGATCTGCCCCGGCGTGCAGTAGCCGCACTGGTAACCGTCGTGCTTGATGAAGGCGGCCTGCATCGGATGAAGGCGCGCCGGCGTGCCGAGGCCTTCGATCGTGGTGACCTTCGCGCCCTGGTGCATCACCGCCAGGGTGAGGCAACTGTTGATACGGCGGCCATCGACGATGACGGTGCAGGCGCCGCACTGGCCGTGATCGCAACCCTTCTTCGTGCCGGTGAGGTGCATGTGCTCGCGCAAGGCGTCGAGCAGGGTCGTCCGCGTATCGAGGTCGAGTTCCTGCGCCTTGCCGTTGACCTCCATGGCGACCTTGGCGGTGACGATCGGGCGCGTGCCGTCTTTGGCGGCGGGGGCGGCGACGAGTCCGGGCACGGCGAGGGCCGTCGCCGAGACCGCTCCCATTTTCAGGACTTCGCGGCGCGTGAATTTCCAGTCGTTCGACGGATCCATGGGTCGGTCCTCAGCGCTGTTGGGGTTTGCCTGGACAGGCGGCCGGGGCTAGCTCGCCGAGCGTAGGTCATTCGCGGCCGGCTTTGTAGATCTCGAATCCGCAAGATCTCATATCGACAATTCATGAATGAGGCCGCCGAGATAGGCACCTTCGCGGCGAACCTGGTCCAACGGTATGGGCACGCCGCCCGGCGGATCGTGCTCGACGAAGAGATGCCCGATCCCCGCCTGTCGCGCGGCCCGCAGGATCGGCCGGTACGGGACGACACCGTGGCCGAGTTCCACGATGTGGCCGCTGGCGTCGAAGTCCTTGATATGCGCGGAGAGATAGCGCTTCGGATAGCGGGTGAAATACGAGACGGGGTTCGCTCCCGCCTTGCTCATCCAACCGCAATCGGCCTGGAAATGCACCAGGCCCGGGTCGGTTTCGGCCAGCAGGATGTCGTACCCGCTGCCGCCGGCTACGAATTTTCGGAACTCGAAATCGTGGTTGTGATACGCGTAGCGCAGCCCCGACTTCTTCGCCGCTTCGCCGATCCCGTTCGCACGCTTGGCGACACGCTTGAAGTCGTCGGCGGTGAGCGCGCCCAAATCGGCATGCTTTTCCTCGACCGACGGCGAGAGCACCGAACTGACGACCAGGGTCACGCCAAGCCGATGTGCCGTGTCGAACAGCTTCGCTGTGTCGCTTTCGCCCGAGAAATCCAGGTGGACGCTACGGAGCTTCATGCCGGCCTCGTCGACGCGGCGGCGGAGTGTCTCCGGCGGCAGGTTCGCGTAGGTGATGGCTTCCAGTTCCCCGTAGCCGAAGCTGGCCAACTTGGCCAGCACCGCTACCGTGTCGGTGACGATCGCATCACCCAGCGTATAGAGCTGGAATCCCACGGGCTGTCGCGCCGGGCGTTCATTCCGCGCGTCAGCGAGCAGGGGCATGCCTGTTCCCAGCGCGGCAAGTGTGAGGGCGGTGTTCTGCAGGAAGGTGCGACGGCTTTTCAACATGCATCCGGTCTCCCTCGGGCTCAGTCTTCGATGTCGAGCCAGCGTCGGCTGGTCGCCGAAGCGACGACACGGTCGGTGATTCGGGCGGCCCGGAGACCGTCGTCGAACGTGGGAAGACCTTCCGGCTGCTCGCCCCGTATCGCCGCGTAGGTATCGGCCACGAAGGCCTCGAAGCATTGGGCGTAACCCTGCGCGTGGCCAGCCGGCAATACCGCCAGGCGTCGTTGCTCCGCACTGCCCGCCGAAGGATCGCGCACGAAGCATTCGGAGTGATCCGCATACCCGAGCCACAGGCGCTCGCTGTCTTCCTGGTCGAAGCTCACGCTCGCCCTGGAACCATCCAGTTCGAACCACAGACGGTTCTTCCGGCCCGGCGACACCTGGCTGACCGTGACATTCGCCAGCACGCCTTCGCGGGTGCGGAACATCGCCGCCGCGACGTCCTCGCTGGACACCGCTTCCATGGCACCACCGCTCGCCGCCACGGTGAAACTCTGCCGTGAGGATGCCGCGCGTTCGGGAACCACCGTGGCGAACGCGGCGCTCACTTCCGCGAAGCGCTGCCCGCCGACCCACTCCACGAGATCGCACCAGTGCGAACCGATATCGGCGAAGACGCGCGACGGACCGCCTTGCCGTGGATCGACCCGCCAGTTATTCGCACCGGCGTCCATGAGCCAGTCCTGCAAGTAGCTGCCGTGGATCAAGCGGAGTGGCCCCAGCTCCCCGGCGGCGATGCGGTCGCGCGCTTCGCGGACCACGGGGTGATACCGGTAGACGAAGGGCACCGTGGCGACCAGGCCAGTCCGGCGCGCCGTCTCCGCGAGCGTCGCCGCATCGTCGATACTCGTCGCCAGCGGCTTTTCGCAAACGACATGCTTGCCCGCCTTCAAGGCGGCCTCCGCGTAGGGTTTGTGCAAGGCGTTCGGTGTGCATACGTGCACTACCTGTACCTGCGGGTCGGCGATCACGTCGTCGATGCCGCCGTAAGCACGCGACACGTTCCATCGGTCGGCCACTTCCCTCGATCGCTCCGGCGTCGAAGCGCAGACACCGCGCACCTCGGCACCCGCCAGCATCGCGGCGCGACGATGGACCGCGCCGATCATCCCCGCGCCGACGATGGCTATGTTCAACCGTGGCATGGGCTTTCCTCTCATAACGGCTCGGCGGCCGCGGCGCGGGCGCTGCGCTCCTTGAACAGGAACAGGAAGACCAGGAGGACGGCGAAGGCGATACTGGCCGGCACCATCCAGATGCTTCGCCAGTCGTGTACGCCATCCACCGTGAAGCGATCGACGACGAAGCCGGAAAGGTAGGTTCCGATCAACATGCCGACGCCGTACGTCGCCAGTGTGATGAATCCCTGCGCACCGCTGCGGAAACGCGCTCCGGCGTGGGCGTCGGTATAGATCTGCCCGGTGACGAAGAAGAAGTCGTAGCAGATGCCATGCAGGATGATGCCGCCGACCAACAGCGCATACCCGGCGTTCACGTCGCCATACGCGAACAGCACGTAGCGGGCGACCCAGGCCGCCATGCCCAGGGCGAGCATCTTCTTTACGCCGAGGCGGGTGAAGAAGAACGGCATCGCCAGCATCAACACCACCTCGGACGCCTGGCCCAGCGATTGCAGGCCGGCGGCACCGCGTACGCCGAGGTCGTTCAAGAACGGGTTGGTGAAGTTGTAATAGAACGACAACGGAATGCAGATCGCCACCGACGCCAGGAAGAAGACCAGGTACGAACGGCTCTTCAGCAGGCGCAGCGAGTCCAGGCCCAGGATGTCGCTCATGGACATGTTGGCGCCCCGCTTGAGTGGCGGCGTATCCGGCAAGGTGAAGGCGTAGAGGCCGAGCAGCAGCGAGGCCATCGCGGCCATGCGGAACGTCCATTCGAGCCGGTGCGCGTGCTCCCAGCCCAGCCATGCGATCAGCACGCCGGCGACGATCCAGCCGACGCTGCCGGCGACGCGGACAGGCGGGAATTGCTTCTCCGGGTTCTCCATGTGGCGCATGGCCACGCTGTTCACGAGCGCCAGCGTGGGCATGAACAACACCATGTACACCATGATCAGGGTGAGGAAGGCGGGAAAGGTGGCCGCTTGCGACGCCCACCACAGCAACGCGGCACCGGCGACCTGGAGAACGCCGAGGATGCGTTGTGCCGCGAAGTAGCGATCCGCGATCAGGCCCACCACGAAGGGCGCGATGATCGCGCCGATGGACTGGCTGAGGAAGGCCGCGGCGATCTGCGACCCATCGGCATGCAGTGGCCCCTGGCCAAGGTACGTGCCCAGGGTGACGAACCAGGCGCCCCAGATGAAGAACTCCAGGAACATCATCGAACCCAGGCGGAACAACATCGGTCGCATAGCGTCTTCCTCGATGGCGGTTCAGAGACCGAGCAGGCGCCGTAGCGTCTCGGGCGGGGTGGAGGCACCGGCGAAATCGTCGAACGCACGGTCGGTCACATGGATGATGTGGTCTCGGATGAACGGTGCGCCTTCCCGCGCTCCGTCTTCCGGATGCTTCAGGCAGCACTCCCACTCCAGCACCGCCCAGCCGGGAAAGTCGTACTGCGCGAACTTGGAGAAGAGCGCGCGGAAATCGACTTGTCCGTCGCCCAGCGAGCGGAATCGCCCCGGCCGGTCGAGCCAGGACTGGTAGCCGCCGTAGACACCGCTACGCGCGTCCGGGCGGAACTCGGCATCCTTGACGTGGAACATGCCGATGCGCTCGTGGTAACGGTCGATGAAGCCGAGGTAGTCGAGCTGTTGCAGCAGCAGGTGGCTCGGATCGAAAAGGATCTTGGCGCGAGGGTGGTGGTCCACTGCATCGAGGAAGCGCTCGAACGTCACGCCATCGTGCAGGTCTTCGCCGGGATGGATTTCGAAGCAGAGGTCGACGCCCTGCTCGTCGAACACGTCGAGGATCGGACGCCAGCGTCGTCCGAGTTCGGCGAAGGCTTCCTCCACGAGTCCCGGCGGGCGCTGTGGCCACGGATAGAAATACGGCCAGGCGAGCGCGCCTGAAAACGTGGCATGGGCCTTGAGGCCGAGACGCGCGCTGGCTTTTGCCGCGAGCTTCAACTGGTCCACTGCCCAGGCCTGCCGGGCCGTCGGGTTCCCACGCAACGGTTCCGGTGCGAATCCGTCGAACAGGAGGTCGTAAGCCGGATGCACGGCGACCAGTTGTCCCTGCAGGTGCGTGGAAAGCTCGGTGACTTGCAAGCCGTGGCGATCGAGCATGGCGCCGATCTCGTCACAGTACGCCTGGCTCGTGGCGGCCTCGGCGAGGTCGAAGACATGCGGCGTACTGGTGGGTATCTGCAAACCCGCGTATCCGAGATCGGCTGCCCATGCAGCGAGCGTATCCAGCCGGTTGAACGGTGCATCGTTCCCTATGAACTGAGCCAGGAACAGGCCAGGGCCTTTGAGCGTTTTCATCGTATCGCCTGCAATGAAATCGATTTCATAGATACTATCAGTGGAAATTCGCAAGATCATGATGCAGTGCGTCAGGACGGAACGAGGTAGTGCGTGGCCACCATTTACGACATCGCGAACCTGGCCAAGGTCTCTCCAGCCACCGTGTCGCGTGCCCTGAGCCAGCCCGACCTGGTTTCCGAAGCCACCCGCCGCCGCGTGCAGGCCGCGGTGGCCAAGCTCGGTTTCGTGCCGAACGCGGCCGCGAAGAGCTTGCGCACGCGACGCACGGGCAAGCTCCTGGTGACGGTTCCCGACGTGTCCAATCCCTTCTTCGCGGAAATCGTCAAGGGCGTCGAGGAGGCCGCGCAACCGAAGGGCTATGCCGTGCTTCTGGGCGATACGCAGCAACAGCCGGAACGCGAAGAGAGCTATGCACAGATCCTGCGTCGCCAGGAGGCCGACGGTCTCATCGTCCTCGGGCACCGCTTGCCTCCCACCGCGCGCGAACTCGTCGACGAACTCGGTGACGCGGCGCCCGTGGTGAATGGCTGCGAGTTCACGCCCGACCTCGGTGTCCCCAGCGTGCACATCGACAACGCCGCCGCCGCGCAAGTGGCGATGGAACACCTGTATGCCCTGGGCCATCGCCGCGTAGGTATCGTGGGTGGGCCGGAGACGAATCCGCTGCACCATCAGCGCCTCGATGGCGCGCGCGCGGCGGCGAAGGTGCATCGGGCCGTGCGCTCATTGATCGTGGAACGCGGCGACTTCTCCGTCGAATCGGGCCATGCGGCGGGCCGGCGATTGCTCGCGCTGCCGCAACGTCCTACCGCGGTGTTCTGCTTCAGCGACCAGATGGCCATGGGCGTGTTGGCCGCCTGCCGGGAACACGGCGTGAACGTACCTGGGGACCTTTCCGTTGTCGGCTTCGACGACCTGCGGACGACGCGCTACCTGGC
>Ga0182006_1000515_pt1 | contig 29487 bp, 29 predicted proteins | sample Sormic07211104_1_FD_123022 | JGI IMG/M metagenome (GOLD analysis project Ga0182006, IMG submission 123022) | Rhizosphere microbial communities from Sorghum bicolor, Mead, Nebraska, USA - 072115-104_1 MetaG | ecosystem: Host-associated > Plants > Roots > Rhizosphere | place: USA: Nebraska...
CGCGCTGTCGGCGGACGGTCTCGTTATTCGGCATGGTGGGCGGTTCCGTGCAGGCCTGCTATCGTGCGCTGCCACCTTAGGGAATCGCGCGCGGCAGGGCAACACGAACGTCGGCGCGCTCCCGAGTTCAACAAGGACGCCTGCATGACATCGAGCGAACTCGCTCCCGACGCCCCCTGGATCGACCGCCGCGAGGCGCTGGATGCCTGGATCGCCCCCATCGGCCCCACCGCCGTCGTCGGGCTGGACACCGAATTCATGCGGCGCAATACCTTCTACCCCCAACTGGCACTGCTCCAGCTCGCCCACGAGGGGCGCTACGCGTTGATCGACCCGCTCGCCGTGCCCCTGGCCGACGCGCTGGCACCGACCTTCGCCGCGCAACCCGTGGTCACCGTGATGCACAGCGCGGGCGAAGACCTGGAAGCGATGTCGCCCTTCCTGCCGGACGGCCCGCATGCGTTGTTCGACACGCAGATCGCGGCCGCCTTCGTCGGCATGGGCCTGGGCATCAGCTACCGCGCGCTGGTGGCCGAGCTGGTCGGCGCCGAACTCGACAAGGGCGAAACGCGCAGCGACTGGCTGCAGCGTCCACTCACCGAATCGCAAAAGCTCTACGCCACCCTGGATGTCGTGCACCTGCATCCGGTGCACGCCATCCTGGCCGACCGCCTTGCCGAGCGCGGCCGCGCCGGCTGGCACGCCGAGGATTGCGCGCGCATGAAGCGCCGCGCCAGCCACCGTGAAGGCGATCCGCAACCGCAGCGTGGTTTCAAGGCCGCCAGCGAATGGCCGGCGGAGAAACAAGCCCTGCTCCGCCGCGTGCTGCGCTGGCGCGAAACCACGGCGCGCGAACTGGACAAGCCACGCTCGTGGCTCCTGGAAGACGTCCAGGCGCTGGACCTCGCCGGCAATATCCCCGCCACGCAAGCCAGCCTCGACGATCGCACCCGCGGCACGCGTGCCCTGCGTTCCGCGCAGCGGCAGGAACTGTTCGAACTGTTGCAGCGCCCGGTGGAAGCTGACGAAGTCGTGGCCACGGCCCCGGTCGTCGGCCATCCGATGGGCGAAGCCAAGCGGGCCATCAACGAGATGCGTAGCGCCATCGATACGCTCGCCACCCAACTCGACCTCCCGCCCGGCCTGCTCTGCGCGCGTCGCTCGATGGAGGAATTCGTGATGACCGGCGCGTGGCCCGAAGCCCTGGAAGGCTGGCGCCGCGAGGTTCTTTTCGAGCGCTTGTCGGCGCTTCTGCCGTAAAGAACCCCTCTTGGCGACCGCCGGAAGCCCTGCTAATATCCCACGCTCGTGTGGGGCGGTAGCTCAGCTGGGAGAGCGTCGCGTTCGCAATGCGAAGGTCGGGAGTTCGATCCTCCTCCGCTCCACCAGAATCAATGCCCGACTGTCTTCAGTTGGGCATTTTGATTTGGGCTTTCCATAGGCCACACCCCAAGCCGCTCCGCCCGTGCCGCTGTCCCACGTTCAGCGAACCACGGCATCCAACGCGGGAAGTAATGCCCGTCTCAAGCGGTCGACAATGCGAGGCAGAGGCTCAGGCGGAAGTTCGTTCTTCCTGAGAAACGCCAGCCAGAGCGACTGCCGGGAGGCGTCATGCGCGAACTCATCCGTCAGCCCGGCAGGCGGTCCATCAGGAACTGTCACCGGGTAGGTCCGCAATCGTGGCGCGGGCATTTCTTCCAGCAACACCGGATAGATCGAATCCACTGGCGCCGGTGTGACCGCGTCGCCGAAGCCAACGTCGATCTGCGTCCTGCAGCGAGCCCTCGCCAATTCACCTGAAACAATCACACGGACGCCACCGTAACCTGCTTCCTTGCGTATCTCTTCGACCGTAACCGACGCAGGGTCGAACACGATGCCGTCATCGGCCGCGACGGCAGCGACGGCAGCGATGTCGCGGAAAACCCGGGCAACCGATTCCAGATCGCTGGCACCGAAACCCAACAGATCGGCGTCGCGCGTAGCCCGATGTGGCATGTCGTACCAGAGCGTGAAGAGCAGTGCGCCCTTAAGTAGAAATCGGTCCGCGTGCGGGGACCGTGTCAGGCGGTAAAGCATGCGCTCCAGCGCGAAGCGCACCAGCACCTGACTGAAGTCGACGCCTTGCGCCTTGGCGACATTGAGCAGACGCGCGCGCACGGATGCCGCCCGCTGGGGGCCAGCCGGGTTTACCCGATGCTCTCGAGGTACGGACGCATCACGTTGGCCACCCGGCAGATTTTCGCGAAATGCCAGATATCGTCGACCGAGGCCTTGTTGCGCGACCGCGCATCCTTCAGTGCCTCCAATGCCACATCCAGGCCGATCTTGTTGCGATGCTTGAAACAGTCGGCAACCGTCTTGGCGGCGCTATAGACCCGTAGCTTGATGCCGTCTCGTTCGACCTCGTCGACGCCTGCCGAATAGGCCTCTCCCGTGAACTGCACCATCTTGACGGGCGGGTATTCGATACGGGGCGTGTGACTGCCCCGGGGCATGGCAATCCAGACCTGCCGCGGCAGCTGCGTGGTCAGTTCATGAAATTGCAGTGCCGTGAGCAGACAGAACACGGCCTGTGGTGCCTTGGTAGCGATGGTGCCGAGGCTTTCAAGCTCCGACACCTGCGCATCCGGCAGGCGATAGAGCCCGCGCGCGACCCTCTCGATCAGCCCTGACTCCGCCAGGCGTGTCAGGACGGCTCGCGGCGAACCTATGTCGTCCAGATCGTTGGCGCGCAGCAGCCCCCTTCGGGTGGCCAGGTCGAGGACGCGTTGGGTGTGGGTATCGTGAAGCATGTCGTGATTATGCTCCATAATTTCGTCGAATACAAATATATGACGAAAATTCGGATCACTTTTCTCCTCGCTCAGACGCAAAAGCTCCGGCTCGTGGCGCGCAGGCGGTATATCGAGCCATCATGGAATCCCTAACCGTCTCAGGTGATACATGGCCGAGCCCCTCACGATCAGGTACGTCACCGACCAGGACTTCGCCGCCTGGAAGCCCCTGTGGGACGGCTACAACGCGTTCTATGGCCGGGAAGGGGCGACGGCATTGCCGGAGGCCATCACGCTGGCGACCTGGGCGCGTTTCCTCGACACCGCCGAACCCATGCACGCCCTGGTCGCCGAGCGCTCGGGCCAGTTGCTCGGCCTGGCGCACTTCCTGTTCCATCGCACCACCACCAGCACCAGCGACAACTGCTATATGCAGGACCTGTACACGACGGAGTCCTCGCGCGGCGCGGGCATCGGCCGCGCCTTGATCGAGCGTGTGTATGCGGAGGCGAAGAAGGTGGGTGCGGGACGCGTTTACTGGCAGACCCACGAGACCAACACGCACGCCATGCTGCTCTACGACAAGGTGGCGGAGAAGTCCGGCTTCATCGTGTACCGTAAATTGCTTTGAAGGCGCTGCGATCGCCGCTCACGAGGAAAGCGCCGCTTCGAGAATGGGCTTCGCCCATTCCGGCGTGCGTCGCAACGCGTCGATGTCGGTGGGGCTGACCAACCGGCCGCCAGCGATCTCGGCGACGAACAGCGGATCGGGAATCGCTTCGCCGCGCGCGACGTCGACGCTGTTGTCGTATACCTGCAAACAGGCGACCGCAGGCAGCAGCGCGATGAGATTCTCCAGCGCCGCGACATAGCGTTCGCGGATCTTCGCTTCCGGAATGTCGTGCCCGCCAGCGGCGACGCGCGCCGCGACACGAGCGATATGCCGCTCGGGCGACGACAGCCCGCAAAACCACATGAGTACATCGTGCGTCCGAGCGGCACCGGCGATTTTCGCGGGAACCGTGTTCCCGCCCAGCGTGGTCTCGAAAGCGTAAGTCGTGCCACGTACCATCGCATCGTCGAAGCGGCGCATGCCTTCGTTCCATGCGGCGGCATTCGCTTCGACCTGCGCGCATCCGGTGTCGGCGACCAGCTCGCGTGCGAACGTGTCCGGGTTGAACCAGTCGAGCCCCGCCTCTCGCAGACGATGACCGCCGATGGAACTCTTGCCCGCGCCGTTCACTCCCGCCAACACGTAGAGGACGGGGCGATCCTTCAATGCGTGTCCCCGGCCTTGACCTTGCCACCCAGGGTCGTCCGGCCACGCATGAGGGAACGCAGGCGGTCGCCGGCATCGTCGGCCTGCAGCGAAGCGAGGCGTTCATCGAAACGGTGGCGAAGCGCGTCGAGCGCGGATTCGTGCCGCGACCCCGCGTCGTTGAGCGCGCGCATGATGACGCCGTATTCCTCCGCGGAAAGGATCACCGCCTCGGGCTCGCTGTGGTTCGTCACCACCACCTTGCCCGTGCGGCCGATCGCCCGCATCACGCCGCGCCAGCCGAGCTTCTTCACGTCGGAAGCGGCGGTATGCGGAAGGTCTTCGATGGCGTCGAGCTTGAGGGTCAGGGCCATGGCGGCACTCCGGAGGGGCTCAGGGTCCAATATACCCTAATTTCCCCTTTTGGGACGCCTACACCGACCCCAGACAAGACCGACGACATGCTGAGAGCCCCCTCACGAAGGAGCGCGCCCCATGACCCCACTGGATAAACCGCTCAAACGCGAGCTCGAGGTCGATGGCCAGGCCTATACCCTCACCATCGACCCCGACGGCCTGAAACTGGTAGCCAAGGGCAAGCGAAACGGCGTCTCGCTTGCCTGGAAGGACGTGCTGAGCGGCGACGCCGGCCTGGCGGCCGCCTTGCAGGCCTCGGTCAACCCCTGACGAGGATCAGAACCGGTAGGCGTAGCCGACCCGGAGCATCGTCGAGTTCGACCGGTCGACGATGGGACTGTCGCGGATCTCGCTTCCGTAGCGTGTGCCGCTCACGTCCAGGAACAAGGCATGGCGCTGGGCGAAGGGATATTCGGCACGAACGCCGGCCGAGAAGTTCACCGTCGCATCCGCCTCGTAGGCGGGACGACCGGGACGCGCCTCGGATGAGCGGACGCCGAAATACCAGGTGGCATAGGTGCGGTCGACCCATCCGGCGGCGACATACGGCGTGATCCGCAGCGGCCCGGCATGGAACGGCGCGGCCAGGGTCAGGTTGGCCTTCTTTCCCTTGGCGCTGCCAAGGCCCGCCAACCAGTCGAGCGACATCTCCACCGGACCGGGCCGCCAGACCACGGCGGCACCCGCCCGGAACCCGCCCTTGCGGTCGGCCATGCCGCGCAGGAACGAGGAGTCACTGGCGTCGTAGCCGTCGCCGAAGTCGTAACGCGCACGCAGGCGGAACGAAAACGCACCGACCGGAGCGAACTTGAAGTCGGCACCGGTGCCGAGGATGTTGAGCCGTTGGCTTTCATAGCGAATGAAAGGGAACGCCACGGTATCGTTGTCCATGCCCTTGTACGGCCGGCGCACCACGCCAAAACCCGCACCGAGCGCCCAGGAAGAACTGGCGTCCTCGGCAGCCAGGGCAACGGCCGGCACGGCAAGCAAGCCACCCACCGCCACGGAGAAGAAGCGACGCGTCATCGTCCGCGCCTCCCCGCTTCGATGGATCGCAGCAGGCGCACGAGTTCACCGGCCTTGCCCGACGCGATGGCCCGTTCCGCGGTCAGGCCGCGAAGTTCGTGGATGGGATCGTGGTGGAACCAGTCATCGCGGAGCGCCGGATCGGGCTCGAGGCGCGAGGCGATCGCGACCGCCTCGATGGAAGGATCGCGTGGACGGCCGCGCAGGCGGGAACGAACGAGGACGGGCAGACGCATCGTGGCACCTGATGGGGAGAGGTGCTGCAAGCGTGCCCATCGAGGTTTGCTTCGATTTGTCTGTTTTCCTGCGTCGGCGACACATTGTTTCGGCCGTGAAATAAATGACTTGGCGCGCGCCAGCGGCTATAACGGCGGTGTTTTCGCAACGAGACAGACGGGCTTGAGACGCATCCTGGTAGTGGACGACGACGAGGAAATCGGTGCCCTCCTCCGGCGCTTCCTCGAACGCAATGGCTTCGAGGTGGACGTGGCCTCGTCCGGCGTGGCGATGGACGAACGGCTGGCGCGCGGCACGTACGACCTGATGACACTGGACCTCATGCTCCCCGGTGAGGACGGCCTGTCGCTGTGCCGGCGCGTGCGCGCGAAGTCGTCGCTGCCGATCATCATGGTGACCGCCACCAGCGCCACCTCCGAACGCATCGTCGGCCTGGAAGTCGGTGCCGACGACTACCTGGCGAAGCCGTTCGATCCGCGCGAATTGCTGGCACGCGTGCGGGCCATCCTGCGCCGCGCGGATGCCGCGTTACCGGGGCCGGTAACCGGTACGCGCGTGGCCGTGCGCTTCGCCGGCTGGCAACTCGACGTCGCACGTCGCGAGCTTCGCGCGGGCGACGGCACCCTCGTCCCGTTGTCCGGCGGTGAATTCGATCTCTTGCTGGCCTTCGTCGAGCATCCGCAGCGCGTGCTCACGCGCGAGCAACTAATCGACCTCGCGCGCGGCAATCGCCACGAGGCGTTCGACCGCAGCATCGACGTGCAGGTGAGCCGCCTGCGCCGCAAACTCGGCTACGACACGGCGGCACCGGAATTGATCCGCACCATCCGGAACGCCGGCTACATGTTCGCCGTGCCGGTGGAGAGCACATGAGCGCATTCAACTGGCGCCTGAACACGCTCGCCGGCTGGCTGATGGTGAACATCGTCTTCGCCATCCTCATGGTGACGCTGCTCAATGTCGCCGTCATCGCCTTCGCCAGCGTATGGGCTCGTCCCGATCTCGTCCGGAGCGGGCTCTTGAAGCAGATGGACATCATGATGAAGGCCGTGGCCGCCACTCCCGCGGCCGACCGGCCACGCATGGCCGCCGCGATCTCGGATCACGAGGAGTACGGCGTACACTGGTACGCAACGCGCGACCAGGTGCCGATGCCGCCCACGGACAAGGATGCGGCGTCCTTCAAGGAGCCGCTGGTGGAGATACTCGGGCAGCGGAGGATCGAGCCCTTCGACCCGTACGACGACGATCCCGAGGGTCGCTCCGGACAGACCCACTACATGCTCGCCGTGCAAATGGACGACGGCAGCTGGGTGACTTTCGACACCGCCACGCGCATCTGGGGCGTCCACCCTTACACACGCTACCTGGTGATCGGCCTGTTCGTGATGTTCTCCAGCATGGTCGTGGCCGCCGTCGCCAGCCGTCACCTCTCCCGGCCGATGCGCCGGCTCGCCGCGGCCGCCGAACGTTTCGGTGCCGACGTGAAGGCGCCGCCGATACGTCCCGAGGGTCCGCAGGAACTGCGCGTGGCCATGCGCGCCTTCAACGAGATGCAGGGGCGTATCCAACGCTTCGTCCGCGACCGCACGGACATGCTGGCGGCGATTTCCCACGATCTGCGGGCGCCGCTCACGCGTATCCGCCTGCGCGGCGAATACATCGACGAGGCCGAGCAACAGCGCAAGTTGTTCGCCGACGTGGACGAGATGCGCTCCATGATCGACGCCGCCCTCGCCTTCTTCCGTGGCGACGGCGAGGAAGAAGCCCCCACCCGTTTCGACCTCGCCGGGCTGGTCCAGACCGTGATCGACGACGGCCGCGACGAAGGCGGCGAGGTGACCTACGCCGGTCCCGTCCGGTTGATCTACGAAGGCCGCCCGATCGCGCTGAAGCGGGCCATCGCGAACCTGCTGGGGAACGCCATGCGCTATGGCGGCCAGGCCCGCGTCGAACTCGATACGGACGTCGAACACGTGCGGCTGCGCATCCTCGACAACGGGCCGGGCATTCCCGAATCGCTGCAGGAAACCGTGTTCCGTCCCTTCTTCCGCGGCGAGAGCTCGCGGAACCGGAACACCGGCGGCGTCGGCCTCGGCCTGCCCACCGCGCGCAGCATCGTGCGCGGCCACGGCGGCGATGTCGTATTGGGCAATACGGCGCACGGGCTGGCCGCGACCCTGCTCTTGCCCATCGAATCCGCCCGGACCTGAGCCCGCCGCAAGCGCACACGCCACGTCGACAGGCGATGATGGAATTTGCGTTGCGGCTATGCCTTTCGGTCTAGCCGCGATGGCCGGCATGGCTTTTCGCGGCGTTGGCTATCCTCGGCACGGTGCTTGCAGCGAAACTACCGTTCTTCATTTTTATCCCGTGCCGGTAATGACCATCCGGAACGGCCGTTAGGGATCATGTTTACAGGATGGGACGGAATTCGATGACAGCTCCGCGCAACATGCGTGTGGCGAGGGGACGGTTGTGCCTGGCATTGCTGCTGGCACTGCACGGACCGTTGGCCGTGGCCGCCGACAGGCCCGCGGAGCGCGATGCGCTGATGGCCAGGCTGCACCAGGAACGCGATGCGGGCCACCGCGTGGACGCCCTCGCCCTATGCCAGGCGATCCTCGACCGCTGGCCGGCCGATAATGAGGCGCAGGCGCTCAACGTCACATTATTGACGGAATTGGGCGCAACGACGCGCGCCAAGGAACTGGCGGAAAGCCTTCGACCGGCTCCGGATGCCACCTCGAGGCACCGTCGCGAGGCCGACCATGTCGCCCAGGAGATCCGCTGGGCCGACGGCGAACCCGCCGACCCCACCCATCCCTATGCGGAAGCCGATCGCGCGGTGGCCGACGCACGCCGCCTGGCGGACGATCCCCTGTTGCCCGCCGGCTTGCGCCAGCGCGCGGAACTCGACCTGCTCGTCGCCCTGGATCGCGCCGGCCGCGCAGACGAGGCCGTCTCTCGCTACGACACCCTGCGCAAGCAAGGCGTCGAGCTACCACCGTACGTGCAACGTGCCGTGGCCGACGCCCTGCTGGTGAAGCGCCGGCCGGCCGAAGCCGCCGCGCTCTACGAGGCGAGCATCGTGAAAGACCCCGGCCCCTACGGCGCCAACGAAAGCGAACCTCGAATCGGCCTGATGTACGCCTACCTCGAGGCGGGCGAGACGGCGAAGGCGTTCACGACGATCGACGAACTGGCCGCGAAGGAGCCGGCGTGGGAGCGCGTGCCCGGCATTCGCCTGCCGATCCAGAACGCGCGCAAGGTCGATGCCGACCTCAACGCCGCGACCTTGCGCGAATACATGAACATGCCGGCGGAAGCATATGCCCGGCTGGAACCGCTCAGCCGCGAGGCGCCGGCCAATTCGCAGATACGCCGCGAGCTGGGCATGGTGGAACTCGCCCGCGGCTGGCCGCGCCGCGCACAGGACGACTTCAACATCGCCGCGACGCTCGATCGCCGCGACGTCGGTGCGTATATCGGCGAAGCCGATGCCAGCCGCGTGCTGAACGACTACGAGGGCGTGGACGAGAACCTCGCCCTCGCCCAGACCCTGGCCGATCGCAACGGCCGCGTCGAGCGCGCGCTTCGTTCGTGGGATCGCGAACGCGGATGGCAATTCGACCTCGCGACCGAGCAAGGCAAGGGCTCCAGCCCCGATTTCGGCGATCGCGACGGCACCACCCAGGCGACGATCGCCAGCCCGCTCATCGACGACCACTGGCGCGTGATCGCGCTCGGCCGGTATTCGACGGCGGACCTGCCCGAGGGCGACGTGCGGCGCAGCCGCGTGGGCTTCGGCATCCGTGGCTACGCCCGCGGCCTCGAAGCGTACGTGCAGGCGTTGCCCGCGACCGACAGCTACGTGAACAAGACGGCGATCGAAGCCGGCTTCGACTGGTCGCTGAGCGACCACTGGTCATGGGCCGCCGATTTCAGCACCGCCGGCGAAGACACGCCGCTGCGTGCGCAGTACTACGGCATCTCGGCGAAGACGCTGGACACCGCCGTGACCTGGCGTGCCAGCGAACTCACCCAGGCCCGGCTCGGCCTGTCGCGCGACGATTTCAGCGACGGCAACAAGCGCACCGGCTGGCTCGCCGCGCTGACGCAGCGCCTGCATACGGCGCCGAACGTCACCCTCGACGGTGGCCTGGAACTCGGCGGCTCGATGAACACGCGGACCGACCGCCCCTACTTCAATCCGCGCCGCGACCACAGCTATGCGGTCACCGGCCGGCTGGAAAACCTGCTTGGCCAGTTCTACGAGCGGAGCGTGACCCAGCGCATCGACGTGGCCGTGGGTCAATACGCCGAACAAGGCTTCGCCACCGACTGGATGGCTACCGTACGTTATGGCCAGACGATCCAGACCGGCCCCGGCGTGCATTTCGGCTGGGGCATCGGCTGGCACAACCAACCTTACGACGGCCGCCGCGAACACCGCGTCGTCCTAGACCTGACGATGCACTGGGGAGAATGAGAACGATGCGCCCGCTGTTGATCCTGCTTGCCCTGTTGGGGCTCGCGCTTCCTGCGTTCGCGCAGCCGGCCGCATCCGTGCAGCCGCGCCTCATCGTGCTCGCCTACCATGATGTCCGCGACGACGTCGGCCTGACCGCCGATCGCGATCCCGACGCCACCAGCACCGATCATCTCGTCGCCCACTTCGACTGGCTCAAGGCCAACGGCTACCACGTCGTCAGCCTCGACCAGGTCGTGCAAGCCAGCCACGGCGGAGCTCCACTGCCCGCCAACGCCGTCCTGCTGACCTTCGACGACGGGCTGGAAAGTTTCTACACGCGTGTCTACCCGTTGTTGCGGGCCTACGACTACCCCGCGGTGCAGGCACTGGTGGGCTCCTGGATGGACATGGCACCGGGGCAGCGCATGCCTTACAACGGCGCCGACTGCGACCGCTCGTGCTTCCTGACCTGGGAGCAGGTCGCGGAAATGCACGCCTCGCACCTGGTCGAGTTCGCTTCGCACTCCTGGCAGATGCACGAGGGCCTGAACGCGAATCCGCAAGGCAACCTGCTGCCCACGGCGGCGGCGCTGGCCTACGACACGGCGAAGCAGCGTTACGAAACCGCCGGCGAATATGCGGATCGTGTCCGCGCCGACCTTTCACACAGCGCGGACGAGATCGAGAAGCACATCGGCGTGCCGCCGCGCGCGATCGCGTGGCCGTATGGCGCGTATACCCAGGTAGGCCGTGACATCGCCGGCGAACTGGGCATGACGGTGACCTTCAGCCTCGGCGACAACCTGCCCAACCTGGTTCCGGGACGCACGATCCCGCGCCTGCTGGTCAGTGGCAACGTCACCGCCAACCGCCTCGGCTGGCTGATGCGCCACCAGACGCGGGTCGACCCGATGCGCGCCGTGCAGGTCGATCTCGACTACGTATACGATCCCGATCCCGCCCAGCAGGATCGCAACCTGTCCCGCCTGCTCGACCGGATCAAGCGCATGCATCCGAGCGTGGTGTGGTTGCAGGCCTATGCGGACCCCGACGGCGATGGCGTGGCCGATGCCGTGTATTTTCCGAACCGCCACCTGCCGGTGCGAGCCGACCTCTTCTCGCGCGTGTCGTGGCAGTTGCGTACCCGCGCCGGCGTTCGCGTGTATGCATGGATGCCGGTGCTGGCCTTCCGTTTTCCGAACGGCAAGGACCTGCCTTCGCTGGCGGACGAGCCGAAGCCCGGCGGCGACCACTACCGCCTGGCGCCATACGACACCCGGGTGCGTGGCCTGATCGGCGACGTCTATGAAGACCTGGCGATGCACGCCGACGAAGCCGGCGTGCTGTTCTCCGACGACGCCTACCTGCGCGATACCGACAACCTCGGCCCGTGGGCGGGGAACACGCCTGCGCAGAACACGCAGGCGTTGATCGATTTCACGCTGGAGCTGGCCCAGCGGATGAAACGCTGGCGCCCGCAGTTGCTCACCGCGCGCAACATCTACGCGCGGCCCATCCTGCAGCCGAAAGCCGAGGCCTGGTTCGCGCAGGCGCTGCCTGCCTTCAACAGCGCCTACGACATGACCGCGATCATGGCCATGCCCCAGCTCGACCGGCAGACCGACCGGCTGGGCTGGTACCGCAAGCTGGCCGCGCAGGTGAACGCCACGCCGGGGGCCATGGAACGCACGCTATTCGAGTTCGCCACGCGAGACTGGCGAACGCAGCAGCCGATCGCCGACCGTGACCTCGCCGCCCGCATGCGCGCCGTGCAGGCCGCGGGCGCGCGCCACATCGGCTACTACCCGGACGACTTCGTTCACGACCATCCCGCCCTGGAAGCGATACGCCCGTATATCTCGGCGGCCGATTATCCTTACCGGGAGCCCGCGCGATGAACAGCGGCATCCTGCACGCGCTACTCGAGTTCGCCTTCTATTACCCCCTGGTGATGTCACTCATCTGGATGAGCGGCGGCATCATCTATTTCCTGCGCTGGGAGCGCCGCGAGCCGGCGCGCGTGCAGCCGCACATGCTGCCCGAGTATCCAATGGTGACCCTCGTGGTGCCTTGCCACAACGAGGGTGAACAGGTACGCGAGACCATCGCGCACCTCGCCTCGCAGCAATACCCGAACTTCGAGATCATCGCGATCAACGACGGTTCCACCGACGACACCGGCGCGCAGCTCGACCAACTGATGGAGCAATACCCCGCGCTGCGCGTGATCCACATGTCGAGCAACCAGGGCAAGGCCATGGGCCTGCGTGCGGCGGCACTCGCCTCACGATCGGATTTCCTCGTCTGCGTCGACGGCGATGCCCTGCTCGACGACTACGCCACCCATTGGATGATGATGCACATGCTCGAAAGCCCGCGCGTCGCCGCGGTCACGGGCAATCCGCGCATTCGCAACCGTTCCACCTTGCTGGGCAAGCTGCAGGTCGGCGAGTTCTCCTCGATCATCGGCCTGATCAAGCGTGCGCAGCGCGTGTACGGGCGCATCTTCACGGTGTCCGGCGTGATCGCCTGTTTCCGCAAGAGCGCGCTGCACGACGTGGGTTACTGGAACACCGACATGGTCACCGAGGACATCGACGTGAGCTGGCGGTTGCAGATGCGCCATTGGGAAATCCGCTACGAACCGAACGCGCTGTGCTGGATACTGATGCCGGAGACCCTGCGTGGTTTGTGGAAGCAGCGCCTGCGCTGGGCCCAGGGTGGGTCCGAGGTGCTGCTGCGATACACCGGACGTTTGTTCAAGTGGCGCCAGCGGCGCATGTGGCCGGTGGCCTTCGAATACGTGATGAGCCTGCTCTGGTCATACACCATGGCCGTCATCATCGTGCTCTGGGTGCTCGGCTGCTTTATCGAACTGCCACCGTCGCTGTACATCGATACGCTGTTGCCACAGTGGCACGGTGTCGTGCTCGGTGCGATCTGCCTGCTGCAGTTCCTCATCAGCCTGCTGGTCGACCGCCGCTACGAAACGCGCATCGGCCGCAACTACTACTGGATGATCTGGTACCCGCTGGTGTACTGGCTGCTCAACACGGCGACCTCGATCGTCGCGATGCCCAAGGCCTTGCTGAAGCGCAAGGGCACGCGCGCGGTCTGGGTCAGCCCTGACAGGGGACTGCGATGAAAGCCGAAGCCATCCTGATCCAGCGCCCGGAACGCCAATCGACGGCGCAGAAGGCGGTATTCACCACCGTTACCATCTTCGCCTGGCTGTTCTGGGTCTTCCTGTGGCTGCCCTTGCTCACCCTGGGCGCGTGGGCGTTCGGCGTGCGCAGCGCCTGGTTGCAATTGCACGTGCTCGGCCCGATCGGCGACGGCGGCGATATCAACGTCATCCTCATCGTGGCCATCGCCTGCGCGGTCGTGTTCACCAGCTGGTCGGGCTACAACCACGCCCGTTTCGCGGGGAAGCAGAAACGGCGCGGCAACAAGCCCGTGGGCGTCGCTGAGACCGCCTCGGCGATCGGGGCCTCGGTGGACGATGCGGTGAAGATGCAGGGGCACCGGCGCTCGGTGGTGAGCGTGTCCGATGGCGGCTATATGAAGGTGGACGAGGTTCGGTAGGAGGTGAGGCTCCTTCCAAGGTGGGAAGCGGCCTGGGCCGCGATGCCCTACGAAGCCGCCACCAGGGAAAACACCCCGAACGCCGGCGCCGCCGACACCCATTCCTTTTCGATCCGCCACCCGCCCGCTTCCGCCAGCCGCGCGAACGACGCCGGCGTGAACTTGTGCGAATTCTCCGTGTGGATCGACTCACCGGCGGCGAAGGCGAACGACTGCCCCGCCACCGTCACCCGCTGCGCCTCGCGGCTCACCAGGTGCATCTCGATGCGTTCGAGTTCCGCGTTCCATACCGCGCGATGTTCGAATGCCGCGGGATCGAAATCGCCGCCCAGTTCACGGTCGATGCGCACGAGCACGTTGCGATTGAACGCGGCGGTCACGCCGGCGGCATCGTCGTAGGCGGCGAGCAATACGTCCACGTCCTTGACCTGGTCCGCCCCTACGATGAAGCGCGCACCCGGCCCAAGTCGTTCCCGCACCGAACGCAGCAAGGCGATGGCCTCCGCGGGCGTGAAATTGCCGATGGTGGAACCAGGGAAGAACGCCACGACGGGACGTCCCGCCAAGGCCTTCGGAACCTCGATCGCATGGGTGAAATCACCCACCACCGGATGCACCGCGAGCGACGGATAAGCCTCACGCAAACGTGTCACCGCGCCATCGAGCGCGGCGGCGCTGATGTCCACCGGAACATAGGCGGAAATCCACGGCGCCGCGTCGAGCAGCATCCGCGTCTTGTCGCTAGCACCGCTGCCAAGTTCGAGCAGCACGGCGCCTTGCGGTATACCCGCGGCGAGCGCGGGCGCGATCTCCCGAAGCAAGGCCGTCTCCGTGCGCGTCGGGTAATACTCCGGCGTGACGCAGATCGCCTCGAACAACTCGGACCCCGCCCCGTCGTAGAAATACTTCGGCGAGAAGGTCTTCGGTGACGAGGACAGCCCGGCCAGCGTGTCGCGCAGGAAAGTCAGGCGGTCGCCATCCGGCGTGAACGCGGGATCGCGCGCGAGGCGCACGCCGCTGAACATCCAGCGCTGCCCAGGCCGGTAGAAATTGCGGTACGAGACCCGCGCGTGTCCGGATGGCGTGACGCTGGCGCCACCGCGCAAGACCATCTGGCCGATCATGAATTTCCCGTTGTACTCGCCGACCGCATCGTCCGCCGCGCGAAACCCCGGGTACGGTGAATACGAACTGGCCGTCCATTGCCAGGCCACATCGTCGACCTGCTCCAGGTCGTCGCGTGTACGCATGGCATGCTCCCACTCCGCTTCCGTCGGCAGCCGGGCGCCGGCCCAGCGCGCGAAAGCCTCCGCTTCGTAGTAACTGACGTGGGTCACCGGCGCGTCGGGATCGACCGGACGCCAACCGCCGGGCGTCATGTGCGACCAGGCTTCGCCGTCGTGTTGCCAGTAGAGCGGCGATTCCCACCCTTCCTCCTGGCGCTGCGCCCATCCGTCGGAAAGCCACAGGTCGGCGCGGCGATAGCCACCGAGCGCCATGAAGGCCAGCCACTGCCCGTTGGTGACCAGGCGGTCGGCGATCTCGAACGGCTCCAGCCAGACCGTGTGCCGGGGACTTTCATTGTCGAACGCAAAGGGTTCGTCGACGGCACCGATGCGCACCGGCCCACCGCCCATCGGACGGAAGCGGCCTGTCGGACCGGGGGCCGGTGCTGACCAGGCCGGATCGAAGGCGGGCTTCAGCGGCGACTGTGCGAACAGGTGCTGCACATCCATCACCAGCAATTCCTGGTGCTGTTCCTCATGGGCGAAGCCGAGCCGCAGCAGCGCTTCCAGCTCGGACCCCACCGCGCCAGCGAGGAAGGCGCGCATGTGCGTGTCCACGTGATGGCGATAGGCGATCACGCGATCGGTCGGCGGCCGGGTCAGCAAGCCGCGCAACGGCCGTGGATGACGCGGGCCGATGGCTTCGTAGTAGGAATTGAAGAGATACCCGAATTCGGCATCGAACACTTCGTAGCCGGGCACGTTCGGGCCGAGCAGGAAGGTCTCGAAGAACCATGTCGTGTGCGCCAGGTGCCACTTGGCGGGGCTCGCATCGGGCATCGACTGGACGACCATGTCCTCGGGGCCGAGCGCCGCGACGAGCGCCTCGGTACGCGCCCGCACGGCGTCGTAACGCTCCGAGAGCGAAAGGCCGGGCTGACATCGGACGGCGGTGGCGCTCGTGCCGGCGCGGCGGGAGGCGGCGCCGGGCGCCCAGGAGGTGTCGACGAAAGCTTGCATGGATGGGCTCCGTGGCGGGGCGGTCAGCCGGGCGTGTGCTCGATGCGCACGCGGTCGGGATAGAAGGCGAGGTGACCGCGGATCGACGACACCGCCTCGTGGGGCTCCTCGTAGGTCCAGATCGCGTTGATCGCCCTTTCCTCGTTGCCCGGAAGGCTGTAATACGAGGCTTCACCCTTATAAGGGCAATGCGTATGGTGCTCGGTCCGGCGCAACGAGGCCATGTCGGCATCGGCACGGGGGATGTAGAACACGGCCGGGTAGCTGGCCTCCTTGAGCACGAGCGCGTCGCGGGTATCGGCGACGACCCGGTCGCCGTCACGCACCACCACCCTGCCACCCGCTGGCTCGATCGTGATGGGATGGTCGGGGCCGGGGATCTTCACGGGATGCGGGGACATGGCACGCTCCTTCGATGACGAAATCAGGCTGACATCCTGCGACCCCTGTGCAGGGAATCCAAGACGACGATCCGGAACAGGTGAGATTACCGATAGGCAAAGATTGGCGTCTTGGACCGGAAAACCGCCGCCCCGGTCCGTCAGTACCTTCACATCTTGGCCCGCCCCAGGCTTAACATCCGTTCATGGACCTCAACTTCCCGCCGTCCCCGCCGATATGACTATTGCGTTGCAGGCAGGGGGAGGCACGCCATGAAAGCAGTCATCGTCGCGGCGGCCATCGTCCTGGCCCACGTGATCGCACTGGCGAACATGCCTTCCGGGGGCATGGAGGTTTCCTACATATGTTTCTTCACCGTCGCGGCGCTGGCGCTGGGTAGCGTGGTGATGGCCTGGCGGCGCTCGGGGCCGCCGCGTGACCGTCGCTGGTGGTTGCTGTTCGCCAGCCTCGTCCTGTGGACCGTGGGCATGTCGCTGTCCGCCCGGCAGAACTACGTGCTGGAAAACTCCAACCCGGCGCCCGGCGACAGCATGTTCTTCTACATCCTCTACGTGCTGCCCGTGCTGGTGGCCGTCTCGTCGGCGCCCGTGCCGGCGCGCAGGAAATGGGCCGTCACGATCGACCTGACCCTGGCGGCCCTGCTCGGGGTGCTGTTCTACGTGCGCACGTTCTCCATCGTGTCGGTGCAGGGCGCGATGGCGACGCAACAGGCGATCGACATCGCCTACATGCTCGATTTCGAGAACGCCTGCCTCGCGCTGGCGGCGTCGTTGCGTTACCTGGCGACCGACCGCGCCGACGATCATTTCTTCTTTCGCGGCGTGACGGCGTTCTTCGTCACCTATGCGCTTTCCGGTTATTTCTACAATCACTACGTGGCGCTGGGTGGACATCCGGAATTCGGCACGTCGCCCTGGGACGCGTTGCTCGACCTGCCCTTCCTCGCCCTCTTCGTCACGGCGACGATGCGCCAGCCAAGGCGGCACTGGCATCCCCCGGTCTACCTCGTGCGTTTCGTGCAGAGCGCGAGCCCGACCTTCCTGGCCATGAGCGTGCTGGGCTTCGGGCTCATGGTGATCCCGGGTTACCCCACGCTGGGCATCGTGGGTGCCATCGCCGCCGTGATCGGCATCGGCCTGCGCGGCACCCTGGCCCAGGTCGGCCTGGTGGAGGAGGAATACCGGCTGTCGCGCAGCCGCGACGAGTTGCAGGGCCTGGTCTTCGTCGACAGCCTCACCGGCCTGGCCAACCGGCGCGCGCTGGACGAACGCCTCCTGCGCGAATGGCATCGCCCCGGACAGCAGGAACCGATCTCCCTGTTGATGATCGATGTCGACTTCTTCAAGGAATACAACGACCGCTACGGCCACCTCGCGGGCGACGACTGCCTGCGCTCCCTCGTCGGTGGGCTGATCGGACGCGGCGTTCGCGCGGGCGATTTCGTCGCGAGGTTCGGTGGCGAGGAGTTCGCCGTCATCGCTCCCGGCACCCGCCTTCCCCAAGCCCTGGCCCTGGCCGAGGACCTGCGGGCACAGATCGAGGCGCTGGCGATCATCCATCCCTCGAGCCCCTTCGGCGTGGTCACCATCAGCATCGGCGTGGCCCATGTGCAGGTGAGTGCGCACGGCGGCCCGCTCGACCTGCTCAACGCCGCCGACCGCGCGCTCTACCGGGCCAAGCAGACCGGCCGGAACCGGGTGAGCGCGGGCGAGGAAACGCGCGCTGGCCCGCCTCGACTGAACGAATCGCGTCAGATCGGTTAACCCCGATTCCCCCCTTCCCGCGTTTCATCGTCATGTCACCCACGAGGCCATGCATGATGAACACGCTCCGCGTCACCTTGTCCCTCCTGTTCGCCGGCGCGGTCGCCGCCACCGGCGTGGCCGCCTCGGGCGATGCCTTCGCCGCGCGCCGCGACACGCCACCTCCATCGACCGACGACACCGGCTGCCAGCCAGGCCAAGGCATGCCGGTTCGGCGGATGTTCTCACGTCCGATGGTCGCACCGGCCGCGGCACCCGCACCGCCGGCCATGACCAAGGCCGCTCCGCAGGGGCTGGTCGAATCCGTGGCGCAAGCCAATTACGCCACCGTGATCGCTGCACCCTACTTGCCCGTCGACCGCGAGAACTACGCGCATCGCGCGCCGAATCCCGTCCATCTCGCCGCCAGCGATCCGGTGTCCACCTTCAGCGTCGACGTCGACACGGGCTCGTACACGAACGTGCGCCACATGCTCAACGAAGGCCGCCTGCCGCCGGTGGACGCCGTCCGAACCGAGGAATTCATCAACTACTTCGACTACGGCTACACGGTGCCGTCGAGTCGTGCGAAACCGTTCGGCGTCACGACGGAATTCGCGCCCGCGCCGTGGAACCCCGAGCGCCAGTTGCTGCTGATCGGCATCCAGGGATACAGCGTGCCGGCCAGCGAGATCCCTCCGGCCAACCTCGTCTTCCTCGTGGACGTGTCCGGCTCCATGGACGAGCCGGACAAGCTGCCCCTGCTCAAGGCCTCGCTGAAGCAGATCGTGCCGAAGCTGCGCGCGGCCGATCGTATCTCGCTGGTGACCTACGCCGGCGCGACCTGCGTCGCCTTGCCCTCCACGCCGGGCAATGAACACGCGAAGATCGCCGCGGCCATCGACGCGCTCGGCGCGGGAGGGTCCACCAACGGCGCCGCCGGCATCGACCTCGCCTATGCGCAGGCGGCGAAGGGCTTCATCAAGGGTGGCGTGAACCGCGTCATCCTCGCCACCGACGGCGACTTCAACGTCGGCACGGTCGGCGTGCAGGCCTTGAAGGATCGCATCGCGGAAAAACGGAAGAGCGGCGTCGCGCTGACCACGCTGGGTTTCGGCGAAGGCAACTACAACGACGAGATGGCCGTGGAACTGGCCGACGCCGGTAACGGCAGCCACCACTACATCGACAGCCTCGGCGAAGGGCGCCGCGTGCTGGTGGACGAGATGTCGGCGACGCTGATGACGATCGCCAAGGACGTGAAGATCCAGGTGGAATTCAACCCGGGAGTCGTCGCCGAGTACCGCCTGATCGGCTACGAGAAGCGCGTTCTCGCACGGGAGGATTTCAACAACGATGCCGTCGATGCGGGCGAGATCGGCGCGGGTGCCCGCGTCACCGCGTTGTACGAGATCACGTTGAAAGGCTCCAAGGGTGCACGCGTCGATCCGCTGCGTTACGCCTCCGCGAAAGACACGCCCGCATCCGGCGAACTCGGTTTCCTTCGCCTGCGCTACAAGGCGCCGGATGGCGGGGCGAGCCAGTTGATCGAGCAGCCCTTGTCCGCGGATGTCGCCGGGCAAGCGAGCGAGCGCTTGCGTTTCGCCGCGGCGGTGGCGGCGTTCGCGGAGAACCTGCGCGGCGGCAAGTACGTGGACGGCTTCGGCTATGACAAGGTCGCCGAGTTGGCGCGTGGCGCACAGGGCAAGGACGACGGCGGCTACCGCGCGGAGATGTCGAGGCTGGCGAGCATGGCCGGCGGGATGTCGACCGAGCCGGTCGCGGAATCCCCGCGGCGATAAGGTAACCTCCCCGTCCATGGATGCTCCCCTTACCGACGACGGCGGGCTGATGCTCGCCTGGGCGGGCGGGGACGCGGCCGCGTTCGGGGAGCTTTACGCGAAGCACAAGGGCCCGTTGTACCGGTTCCTGCTGAAGACGGTGAAGGACCGGACAGTCGCCGACGAGTTGTTCCAGGAAACCTGGAGCCGCGTGATCGTCGCTCGGCAGCGTTATCGCGCCGAGGCGAAGTTCAGTACCTGGTTGCTCCAGATCGCGCACAACCTGGCCGTGGACAGCTTCCGTCGGCAGCGTCCACGGGCCGGTGCCGAAGAGGCCGAGGCGGTCTTCGCCGCACAGGCCGCTCCGGAACGCGAGCAACCCGATCACGCCCTTTCGGATTTCGAACTGCGCCGGCGCATGCAACGCGCGATCGAAAGCCTTCCCGACGAACAACGAACGGCCTTCGTGCTACGCATGGAGAACGAACTATCCCTGGAGGACATCGCCGCCGTGACCGGCGTGGGCAAGGAAACCGCGAAATCGCGGCTACGCTACGCCATGGCGCGGATACGAGAACTCGTTGCCGAATGACATGAACCCGAACACGCCACCGCCCCACGACGACGACCTGCCCGGCGAGCGCGAACTCGCGGCGCTCTACGCGCGCCTGCCAAAGGCCGAGCCCGATGCCGCGCTGGATGCGGCGGTGCTCGCGCAGGCCGATCGTGCGGTACCGGCTCGCCGCCGGGCACGCTGGCCGGTCGCGCTGGGATCGGCTGCGGTGCTGGTGCTGGCCGCCGGGCTGGCCTGGCAGCTGCGCGACAGCCGCCCCGACGCGACGGGGACGCTTTCCGCTCCCACGACGCAACGCATCGAATCCACCGCGCCCGTGCCAGCAAGCGCTCCTGTCGTCCTGCAAGAGTCGGCACCCGCGGCAACCCAGCCGAGGATGGCGCGCCGTTCGGCACCGGCACGGTCACTGGCACCGGCCGCGCCCGCAGCGGCACCTGCGCCGCCCATACCGGCGCAAGCATCGGGGCAGGCATTCGCACCGGCACCCAAGTCATCGGCCGTGTCCAAACCGACTCCACAGGCCTTCGGCGTCGTGTCCGATCGCGCGATGAAGACGGAACTCGGTCCGGACGACCGCGTCGGCGAGATCCGGCAGCTGCTCGGCCGGGGGGAACGCGAGGAAGCCTTGCGGCGCCTGCGTGAACTGCGCGAGCGCTATCCTCGTTACGACCTGCCACAAGACCTGCGCGACCTGACCCCTTGAGTGCACCGCTGGAAACCCTCGCCTCGCCCTGGCGGCACGAGGAAGACATCAAGAAAAGCCGCTTTCTCGCCCAGGCCATCTCCGTCGAATCGCCGGCCGACGCCCTGGCATGGTTCGAATCGGTGGGCGATCCGGGTGCCACGCACAACTGCTGGGCGTATCGCATCGGCGACGCCTACCGGTTCAACGACGACGGCGAACCCGGGGGCACCGCCGGGCGTCCCATCCTGCAGGCCATCGACGGCCAGGGTTGCGACCGCGTGGCCGTGCTGGTCACCCGCTGGTACGGCGGGATCAAGCTTGGCGCGGGCGGGCTCGTGCGCGCCTATGGCGGGACGGCGGCCGAATGCTTGCGCCTCGCCCCACGACTGCCGATCATCGCCACCGGGTGCCTGCGGCTGCGCTGCGAATTCGGCGAACTCGCCCTGGTCTCGGCACGGTTGCGCGAGATGGAGGCCACCATCGAACGGGAGACCTTCGTCGCCGATGGCGCGGAACTGAGCGTACGGGCGCCGGTCGACCGGCTGGACGCCATCGCCGCGCGGATCGTCGACCTGACCCGGGGCAAGGTGCACCCCCGCCGCGTCGACCCATGTTGAATACTGCACCGGATGGCCCCATCCGTTGGCGAATGAATCCGGAAGCGAAGCGAGCATGAGCGACGAACGCAGGGAGAAGTCACGCAAGATCGGGGCGCTACGCAACCTCTGGCCGTTCCTGAAGCCGCACAAGGGTCTCGCCATCGGCTGGCTCGTGTTCCTGGGCATATCGTCCGGCGCCTCGCTGCTCCTGCCCGTGGCGGTGCGGCACATCATCGACCATGGCTTCCTCGCCTCGAGCATCGCCACGATCAACGGCACCTTCCTGGGCCTGTTCGGCGTGGCCGTGGTCCTGGCCATCGCCACGGCCGCCCGGTATTACTGCATCGCCCTGCTCGGCGAGCGCTCGCTCGCCTCGCTGCGCACCACCCTTTACCAGCACGTGATCGGGCTGGACGTGGGTTTCTATGAAAGCACCCGCGTCGGCGAGCTGACCTCCCGCCTGGGTACCGACACCGAAGTGGTACAGACCCTGGTCGGCTCCGGCATTTCGGTGGCGCTGCGCAGCGTGGTGATGCTGATCGGCGCCGCGGCGGCCATGGCCTGGACCAGCCCGCGTCTCGCGGGGCTCACCGCGCTGGTCATCCCCGCGGTGATGCTGCCCATCTTGGTCTTCGGCCGCCGGGTACAGAAGCTCTCGCGGCACAGCCAGGACCGCATCGCCGATGCCGCCGCGGTCGCCAACGAAACCCTGAACGCCGCGCAGGCGGTCAAGGCCTATGCGCGCGAACCGATCGAAAGCCGCCGCTACGCCCGCGCCATCGACCTCGCCCTGGCGACCGCGCGCCGCCGCATCGGCATGCGTTCGCTGCTGACCGCCGCCGTGATCGTGTTGATCTTCGGCGCCATCACCCTGGTGCTGTGGGCGGGCGCGCGCGACGTCATCGCGGGCGATCTCGCGCCGGGCGTGCTGAGCCAGTTCGTGCTTTATGCGATCTTCGCCGCCGGCTCGGTGGCCGGCCTGTCCGAAGTCTGGGGCGACGTGCTGCGTGCCGCCGGCGCCATGGAACGCATCGGCGAACTCTTCGCCGAGCGGCCCGGCATCTTCACGCCCGAAGCGCCGGAGCCCCTGCCGCGGCCGGTCACCGGATCGCTGCGCTTCGAGCATGTCGAGTTCCGCTATCCGTCGCGTCCGGACGTGGCCGCCCTCTCCGACTTCGACCTGGACATCGCGCCCGGTGAAACCGTGGCACTCGTCGGGCCGTCGGGCGCGGGCAAGAGCACGGTCTTCAGCTTGCTGCTCCGCTTCCACGATCCGCGCTCCGGCTCCATTCGCTTCGACGGCATCGACCTGCGCGCACTCGCCCTGCCCGAACTACGCGGCGCGATCGCGCTGGTGCCGCAAGAAACCGTGATCTTCGGCGGCACCGCCGCGGACAACATCCGCTTCGGCCGCGCCGACGCCTCCGATGACGAAGTGCACGAAGCCGCGCGCCTCGCCGAAGCGGACGGTTTCATCGCCGCCCTGCCCGACGGCTACGAAGCGGCGCTGGGCGAACGCGGCGTGCGCTTGTCCGGCGGACAGAAGCAGCGCATCGCCATCGCCCGGGCGATCCTGCGCGATGCCCCCTTGCTGCTGCTGGACGAAGCCACCTCGGCGCTCGACGCGCAATCGGAAGCGGCCATCCAGCACGCGCTGGAACGTCTCGAAAAGGGCCGTACCACGCTGGTGATCGCACATCGCCTGGCCACCGTGCAGCGCGCCGATCGCATCGTCGTGATGGATGGCGGCCGGATCGTGGCGCAAGGCACGCACGAGAGCCTGCTGGCCGAGGGCGGTCTCTACGCCGAACTGGCGCGCTTGCAGTTCGTGGCCTGATCCCACCGCGGCACCGCGGCGTTTTCGCGCTGTTGACGACCCGCCGCCTACCTTCGGCCGCATGGACGACGACCTGCTGCTGCCGCGCCCCGAAGGCCTCTATTGCCCGGCGGGCGACTTCTTCATCGATCCGGTGCAGCCGGTCGCCCGCGCGGTCGTCACGCACGCGCACGGCGACCATGCCCGCGTGGGCAGCGCGCGCTATCACGTAGCGCGTGCCGGTGTCGGACTGATGCGCGAACGCCTCGGCACCTCGGCCACGCTCCACGAATACGACTGGAACGAAGCCTTCACGCTGGGCGGGACCTGCGTGTCCCTGCATCCATCGGGTCACATCCTCGGGGCGGCCCAGGTCCGCATCGAAGGATGCGGCAAGGTCGCGGTGGTATCCGGCGACTACAAGCGCGAGCCCGACCCCACTTGCGATCCCTTCGAACCGGTGCCGTGCGACATCTTCGTCACCGAATCCACCTTCGGCCTGCCGATCTACCGATGGCCGCCCATGAGCCAGGTGGTGGACGAGATCCTCGACTGGCTGGACGAGTGCGCGACACGCGGCGTGCCGGCGGTACTGTTCTGCTACGCCCTGGGCAAGGCACAGCGGTTGCTCGCCGAGTTGGCCACGCGCACCGACCGCACGGTACACCTGCATGGTGCGATGCTGCGGCTGGTCGAGGCATACCGCGAGGCGGGCGTGCACATGCTGCCTACCGAGGCCGTGGGCGAATCCGCCCGCGGAAAGGATTTCGCCGGCGAACTGGTGATGGCGCCGCCGTCGGCGGCGGGTTCGCCCTGGATGCGCCGCTTCGCCAAGGCCTCCACCGGCTTCGCTTCCGGATGGATGCAGGTGCGTGGCGCACGCCGTCGCCGCGGCTACGATCGCGGCTTCGTCGTGTCCGATCACGCCGACTGGCCGGGGCTCATCCGCAGCGTGGAAGACTGCGGCGCGAAGCGCATCTACGTCACGCATGGCGACGGCGAGGCCTTGATCCGCCACCTGCGCGAGAACGGCCACGAGGCCTTCCCGCTGGGCGCGCTCGGTGGACGGATGCCGGAGCTTCGCGGCAGCGAGGAAGGCGACTGATGCGCCGTTTCGCCGCCCTTTTCGACGTGCTCGATCGCACCTCGTCCACCGCCGCCAAGCGTGACGCGATGGCGGCCTACTTTGCCGAGGCCCCGCCGGAAGACGCGGCATGGGCCGTCTACGTCCTGGGCGGCGGCAAGCTCAAGCGAACCGCCACGTCGACCGAACTGCGCGCCGCGCTCGCCGCGGAAGCGGGCTATGCCGACTGGCTCATCGACGAAAGTTACCAGCACGTGGGCGATCTCGCGGAGACGATCGCACTGATGCTGCCAGGCGGCGGCGACGAGCAGGAGGACACGCCGCTGCATGTATGGATGGAAGCGCGCCTGCCTTCACTCAACGCGCTGGAATCGTCCGAACGCATCGACCTCCTGCGCGAATGGTGGCGTCCCTTGCCACGTGGCCAGGTCTTCCTGGTCAACAAGTTGCTGACCGGGTCGCTGCGAGTCGGCGTGTCGCACCGGCTCGTGGTGCAGGCGCTCGCGCAATGGGCGAACCTGCCGACGGACCTGATCGCACACCGGCTAAGCGGTACCTGGGCGCCCAGCGCCACGGCCTTCCAGGTATTGGCCGGCCCCGAGCGTGCCGACGAGCATGCGGGAGAGCGGCCTTATCCGTTTTTCCTGGCCTCGCCGCTGGAACAGGAGGTCTCGTCGCTCGGCGATGTCGGCGAATGGCTGGCCGAGTGGAAGTGGGATGGCATCCGTGCCCAGCTGATGCGCCGGGCAGGAGAAACCTTGCTCTGGTCGCGCGGCGAAGAACGCCTGGATGGACGCTTCCCGGAGATCGAACAAGCGGCACGCGATCTTCCGGACGGCTGCGTGATCGACGGCGAGATCCTGGCATGGACGCTCGACGAAGCGCATCCGCTTCCCTTCGCAGCGTTGCAGAAGCGCATCGGCAAGCTCAAGCCCGGGCCGAAACTGCTCGCCGATACGCCCGTGCGCCTGATGACCTACGACTTGCTCGAACTGCACGGCCAGGACGTGCGCGAGCGTCCCCTGGCCGAGCGCCGCGCGATGCTCGCCAGCCTGGTCGAGGAACGGCGTCCCACGCTGATGCTCTCGCCCGCCATACCGGCGCCCGGCTGGGACGAGTTGACGGCGGTGCGCGCCGAGTCGCGCGAGCGCCGCACGGAAGGCCTCATGCTCAAGCGGCTCGACTCGCCTTACCGCGTGGGCCGCAAACGCGGCGACTGGTGGAAGTGGAAGGTCGATCCCTACACGATCGATGCCGTGCTGATCTATGCGCAACCGGGCCACGGCCGCCGTTCCGGTTTGTTCACCGACTACACCTTCGGCGTGTGGGATGGTGATGCGCTCGTGCCCGTGGCCAAGGCCTACTCCGGACTCGACGACGACGAGATCGGCCGGCTCGACCGCTGGATACGCGCGCACACCATCGACCGTTTCGGCCCGGTGCGTTCGGTCGAGCCGACGCACGTGTTCGAGTTGGCTTTCGAGGCGATCCAGGCCTCCGGCCGTCACAAGGCCGGCGTGGCCGTGCGCTTCCCGCGCATCCTGCGCTGGCGTACTGACCTCGGCATCCACGACGCAGACAAGCTCGACGACCTCCGCCACCTGGCGGCGGGCTGAGGCATCAAGCGAGGGCGGTGACCAGCGCGCGGACGGTATCGACGTCCGTGCGGATCTCGCCCGCGCCCATGCCGAGCGCATCGCCGGGGACCCGGCGCATCGCCGAGGGAAGGCGTTTCTTCGCGGATGCGTGGAACTCGCGCGCGCGTGTCGCCTCGCGAAGGTCGAGGACATTGCCCGGCTCGATACCCGCTCCCGGCATCACCACGATCCGTCCTCCCGCCTGGGCCACGAGCCGCGCGATGGACGAGGCACCGGCCACCGCGCTCTGCATGCCTCCGGAGGTGAGCACGCGCTCGAACCCGAGATCGACCACCGTTTCCAGCGCGGAGGACTGGTCGTCGACGAGATCGAACGCGCGATGGAAGGTAAGCCCCATGCCTTCGGCCGCGCGCACGAACAAGGCGCAGACGTCCCTGTCCACTTCGCCTTCGGCGGTGAGCGCGCCGACCACCACGCCGTCGCAGCCGAGTGCCCGGCAATGCGCGATGTCGTCGAGCATGGCTTCGACCTCGGCGTTCTCGTAGACGAAGTCACCCGCCCGCGGACGAATCAAGACGTAGAGCGGAATGTTCAGGCCTTCGCGCGCCAGCGCGATGGTGCCGTGCGAAGGCGTGACGCCGCCCTCTTCCAGGCAGGCACACAGTTCGACGCGTCCCGCGCCGCCTTCCTGCGCGGCGAACGCCGATGCCACCGAATTGGCCGCGATCTCCAGCAGGGCCATGGTCAGTAGCTGCTCTTGCCGGGAATCAACGCATCCTGCTTCGCCGCATCGCAGACCGCATAGGAAAAACCTTTCTGGATCGCCCAGGCGCCGACGTTGCCCTTCTTGTCCATCGCGAGAAAGCCGACCTGGAGATCCTTCGCGTTCGGCTTCTTGCGCAGGATGCGCTCCACCGCCTCGCGGCATGCATCTTCGGGCGAGCGGCCCTGGCGCATCAGTTCCACGACGAGGAAGCTGCCGACGTTGCGGATCACCTCTTCGCCCACGCCCGTGGAGGTCGCGCCACCCACGTCGTTGTCGACATAGAGGCCGGCGCCGATGATCGGGCTGTCGCCCACGCGCCCATGCAGCTTCCAGGCCATGCCGCTGGTGGTGCATGCGCCGGACAGGTTGCCCTTGGCGTCGATCGCGAGCATACCGATGGTGTCGTGGTTGCTGGCGTCGCCGGGGGTTCCACCGGGGCCCGCGTTGTAGCTCTTGACCTCGCTATTGGCCACCGGCTTGTACTTCGCCGTCTTCAGCCATTCGTGCCAGGCCTTTTCCGATTCGGGGGTGAGCAACTCCTCGCGGGGAAAGCCCTGTTCGATCGCGAACTGCAATGCGCCGTCGCCCACCAGCAACACGTGGGGCGTGCGTTCCATGACCCGCCGCGCGACGGAGATCGGATGGGCGATATGCTCGATCGCCGCCACCGCGCCGCAGTTGCCGTTCTCGTCCATGATGCTGGCGTCGAGCGTGACCTTGCCGTCGCGATCCGGATACCCGGCACGGCCGACGCTATGGTTGCGCAGGTCGGCCTCCGGTACGCGGGCGCCCTGCTCCACCGCATCCAGAGCGCGCCCGCCGGAGGAGAGCACCTTCCAGGCGGCCTGGTTGGCGGCCACGCCGAAGTCCCAGGTGGAACACACACGCGGAACCATCCCCGCGGCGGTCGTGGCGGGAGCCGCCTTAGCGATGCCTTTGGCGGCCAGTGCCACGCCGGAGGCGATCGTCGCCCCCTGGAGGAATCGTCTGCGATCCATGGATTGCCTCATTCGACGACGCGCCGGCCGCGCCATCGTCGATGGTCGCATGGTCGTCGCCAACCTCGCCACCATGGAGGACACGGCCGTGCCGGGCTTCCATCTCCGCCCGATGGAATTCCTGCGCGGCCAGCACCCGCGACCGTGCCGAGCGTGACAACGAGGCCGCGAGGATCGCCATCATCGCGAGCACCGCCAGCACCACGAGGAGGATCGCGCCGCGCTCAGTGGGCCGGCGCACAACCACTCCGGCCTGTCGTCCGGCTGTAAGGACGTCCATCCGCCGTCCATAGCACCACCTCGAGCGCACTTGCCTTGTTTTCATGGATCGGGGCGAATGGCACCTGGCGGAGAGAGCCGCGATCGTCCTGCAGCAAGGCGATGAACTCGATGCCGACGATGCCGTCGAGATACGTCCCGCAATCCGATCCTTCGCATCGCCAGAGTCCCCCGTCGGCGAACCACTCGGCGTGGTCGAGCACCAGTGCCGGCGTGCCGCCGTGCACCGTCTGCGCCGTGCAACCGCGTGCCTCGATACAGCCCTTCCATCGGCGCGACACGCACAGGTCCCGCGCGATCGCCGCGTGCGCCAGCCACACCATGTCGTTCGTCCTGGTCGCCGCACGTTGGCGGATGATGGCGAGTCCCATGATCGATAAACCGGTCATGGCCACCGCGGCGACGATCGCGGCCACCGCCAGCCCGACGAGCAGTTCGACCAACGTCATCCCACGAGCCGTCACCGATCGAACGGCCATGACAGGACCTCGCGCGTCGCCCAGGCGATCCGGATGACGCAGGCCGCGGGCGGCTCGCAGGTCACGGAACCGCTGGCGGCTGGTCCCATTCGTCGGATGAGCGCGGCCTGGAACACGCGCAGGTCGTCATCGGAAACGGTGCCGCCTCCGGCGCGTATGCGTGCTTCCACGCTGACCGCGATCGTGGTCGCCGCGACGAGCCGCGACGCCCTCGCATCGACGGCCATCGACTGCGCGACCCAGGCCGCGGTCGACGCACTGCCGATGGCGAACACCGCCGATGCGACGAGCGATTCGATGAGGGACGAGCCGGAGACATGTCGCATCCCCACAGGGTCCGATGCCACGCCTGTGCACGCTGCCGGAAAACGGCAAAGGCGACCGTCGGAAACCATGCCGTTGCGCGTGGGCGAAACTGGGTAGCGAAAATTCTTCCCGGAGTTCGTGATGGCTCGGCTTCGCCCTCGCATTCGTTGTGTGCGGCGTGGCTGCGGAGCTGCCGGGCGCCACCCTCGGCGCGACAGGCGGTGCCGTCCCTTGGGGAAGGATGCCGCTGCGCGGCCGTGTTCGATGGCTGGCGCCCCTTCGGGCTCGGACGGTCGGGCGGGGGTTTTCGATTCGGCTCCTGCCTCAGCGAAAACGATCGGCCGTCCAGGCCGATCCC
>Ga0182006_1000518_pt1 | contig 29397 bp, 27 predicted proteins | sample Sormic07211104_1_FD_123022 | JGI IMG/M metagenome (GOLD analysis project Ga0182006, IMG submission 123022) | Rhizosphere microbial communities from Sorghum bicolor, Mead, Nebraska, USA - 072115-104_1 MetaG | ecosystem: Host-associated > Plants > Roots > Rhizosphere | place: USA: Nebraska...
AAAAGCAAAATGTGCAACCTGTCACTTTACGCCTTTGTTTAACGGAACTGTTCCTCCGAGTTATTCTAAAAGCGAACATGAAGTTATCGGAACTCCTCAAGATGCTTCCGGTAAGAAATTGAGCGTAGATCAAGGGCGATATTTATACAATAAAATGACTCAATTGGTTGGCGCTTTCAAAACTCCAACAGTTCGAAATGTAATTGTAACAGCTCCCTATATGCACAATGGTGTTTTTAAAACTTTAGAAGAAGTCGTTGATTTTTACAACAAAGGAGGCGGTCAAGGTTTAGGCTATGAAGTCGAAAACCAAACTTTGCCATTCGATAAATTAAATTTAACTGTGAAAGAAGAACAATCGCTTGTTGCATTTATGAAAACGCTTACGGATAAAAAATACCAATAAAAACCAAAATAGATTTCAGTAAATCAAAAACGCCAGAACTTTAAGTTTCTGGCGTTTTGTTTTATTCATTTTCTATAAAAAGGCGGTACGGAAATACATTTGATGATCTGTTTTTTAAGTTCTTCATAAAACTCTCACACAAATAATCCCATTCTGTTGCCGATAGATACTCTTTCTCAATCGGATTTACTTTTAAATGAATATCGACCGTTCGGCTAAAACCTGCTTTTACCGAAATCTCTTTTCGAGTTCCTTTCTCTATTTTAATATCTAAAATACAGCTTTTAAAATGATTAAATCCAAACGCCTTTATATCTGCAAACGTCACAATTCTACCACGCGTTAGCAAAGCATTACGGTATGCTAAAATTCTATCTTTATTGTTTTGTTTATTCATTCCGCCAACCGTATTGGTAATCAGTACGGCTTCTTTACTTACAAACTGCATATCTTCTTTGGTTTCTAAAACCGTTCCTGCTTTTATATCATTCCCCTCTTCTGCACAAGTAGACCAATAATGTATTGAAAATGATTTTCCTAAAGATTCATCAAACTTAGGTTTAATCATTAAATAAGGATCATTATTTTTAGAAAAGCTACTTTCTTTAGCCTGCTGCTCTACAGAAGCCAAAAGCTGATTAATTTCGACCAAAGAACTGTTCATAAAGTCTTTTCCTAAACCTGCAAAAGAAGAACTTTCATCTTTTAAAAGATCTAATACATTTTGAAGCAGTTCTGATGCACTTCTAGAATCGAATCTTGAAACTCCACCCGTTCTTAATACTGCATTTCCTTCTTCAATAACACCATCTTTAAATTCTTTTATTTCGTAATGATTATTGAATCCATCGACAACAGTATCAACATCCAAATAGATATTATTGTCTGTTTCCAACGCAATGTACGACAAGAAATTACCTAGTGTTTTATTTATAATGTGCTTCTTTTTGTTAATTACCGGAAAGCAATTTGCGGTAAAAGAAACATTATCTAATATTTGAGGAATTAAAGATTCTGGAAAAACCATTTTCACCCAAATAATAGGATTATCATTTCTATTTGTTATCGCTTCAAAACATTTGTACTCTTCACCATATTCACTAATAGGCTTATGTTTTAACGCTCCTTTTAGTGTGTAAAAGTTATCAAAATAAAACTCATTTACCTCCTGCATTATCTCACTCAAATGCGTATAATTACGGTTTATAATGCTTTCTATATCAATGTTATTTATAGGAACATTATATCCCTCTTCTACCGTGATTTGTACCTCATCCTGAAAACACTTCATTTGCTTCAGGTAGTAATGAAACATCTCTTTCTGATGCGTGTTTTTAATATCGATGTACAACATTAAATCTTCCAAATCCAACACTTTTGGATTTTTTAATTCAATTCCCATAAACACAATACCAGAAGGAAGAGAATGTTTATAATCACGAATAGCATCTTTATAAAAAAGATTCGAAATTTCGAATAAATTTCTCTCGTAAGCAATATACTTTACCTCAGCAGACGCTAATTTTACTTCTAATGTCGGCGAAAGTGCAATTTCTTTGGTTATTGGAGCTAAAGGATTATAAATATTATGAATTCTTCTACTTGCCGACATTTGATTCTGCAATGAAACTTTCATATTATTATCTATTGGTAAAGCATGCAAAATAGCTCTTGCCGGCTTTACTCCCGCCGTAACTTCTGGAAACATAATTTCTAAAACCCTTTCTACAACTCTTGTTTTAGAGTCTTCAAGTTCATGAGCTACTTTCTCCAGTTCGTAAGACAATGCATTAAGCATCATTGACACGACAGGGTCAAAAGATGTTTCCATCTCAACATCTGAAAAGCCCCATGACCTAGCTGCTCTTTTTAGCACTCTGTCTTTTATTCGATCTTGTCTCATGGTATTATTTTAATTCTATTTTTGTAATTGGCTTGTAATTTTTATAAGATACTTTTCTATATCCTAATACTAACAGCATTTAAGAATGTACTGCAAAAAATTATTCTAGAAAAACATCAATATTATCAACATTCTCAGAACTATTTTCAAAATCTTTGCTAAAAGGAATGCTCTTATAATAAAGATTACAATAATACTCACCTCTATTCTTTCCTGCATTGATCCTTGAAGCAGTATTTATAAAATCAAAGAATTTGTATTTTTTATTTTCTCCTACATCAATTATGAGAGTATCGGACTTTAAGATTTTAGAATCTATATAGTATTGACTATCTGAATCTTTAATTCTCTGATATTCAACTTTCTTAGTTTTCCCATCTCTTCCAATTAAGATTATTTGAAAATTTTTTATCATTTTCGTTTTACTTATATTTCTATAAAAAGAAATATAAATTCTTTCTCCATCTGCAATGAATTGAGATGAATTACAACGATTACTATTGGTATAATCTTGTATTTTAAAAAAACAGTAGCGGAAAACAAAAAAAGAAATGATACCTCCTAATAAGATTGATACTATTTTTTTCATTTATTTACATTTAATATACTCATTATAATTATTCGCTTTATCTTTTACAATCCACTACTTAATACATATGTAAAGCGTTATTTGTTTAATGCTTTTTTTATAATTCTTTTGATCCATAAAAATTAATACAGTTGCAAAAAACAATGTTTTTATCACCTGTTTCAAAGTGCAAATTATTCTTTTGAGAGTAATATTTCTCAGTTACAGAAATAGTATAATCTATTATTCTATTCTTTAATTCATCATCTTGTAAAAAATTGCCATCAATTGAGATCTGAACTGCTGAAGCATCTTTATAAATTTGATAAAAAGTTGAATCAATTTTCTGATAATTATAATCTAAGCATTTACTAAAGGCATATTTTTTTAATTCTATAACCTTATTCTGTCCTATACATTTTAGTGAAATTAACAATATTACTAAGATATATTTTGCCTTTTCTATTTGAGCTCCCATAATTTTATCCCTTTTGATAAATCATCAAAACTTATATCTCATCGAAATCAACTATAATAATATTATTACCTTGATCTTCTATTTTTTTGTTATTGATTGTCGATGTACAATATCGGCAAACTCTAATTTTTCTATGACTTTGATCAAATCCTTCCTCAATCAGATTAGAGAAATTATGTATTTTGATTATCTCATCTTTAATATTAATTATTAAGGTATCCTTCAATAATATTTTCTCTGATATACCGATGTTATAATTATTTGCATATAAATAATCTTCTAAATCTTCTTTGATATATTTAACATTTCTGTTTTTAACATAAATCTTAAGATGTTTTAAATCTTTCTCTGAATACTTCTTTGAAAAGTTTTTAAAAGATATCCAAAAGCCTTCTCCACCGGCCACGTAAGTATTGCAGTTATTAGCTTCTTGTGTGTTGCAACTAAACAAAACAAGAAAAAATATGCATAAAATTCTATTTAGCTTTAATGTATCCATTATAATTTTCCCGATAGTGCAGATTTGCAATCCTTGCCCGAAACAGTTTGACAGAATAAAGATCACTAAAACAAATTATAAACAATTCTTTGTGGGCACGGATTATAAATCTGCGCGATCGGGTTCATTGCGGAGACAAATCTGCGCAATCGGGTTGTAATTTTTATAGGATACTTTAGCTCACATAAATATTTATGGCCTAGTTTCTTCTGCATATGTTCTGCTGATTATTTTACCAGAGTTAGCATCTATATTTAATTCAATAAGACCAAAAGGATAAATATCTTTAATAACATTCCAACTTTTTTCATCCTCCGACAGTTTTAAAAAAACATTTTCAACATCAGGTCTGCTATCTGGATCAAGAATAAAATACTTTTTTAAAGCTTTATTGACAATATCTGGACTAACCTCATCCTCTTTTTTATTTAGTTGAAATATCTCTATAAAATGTTTACGTTCCTCTTTAGTAAAACTTACAAAAAGTGGCTCTCTTTTTAGTATTTCAAGTAAATTAGAAGGCTTGACTTTGATTTTATCATATTTTACCGATTCATCAACAGTTTTAATTAACTGACCTGTCTCATCATAATATTTTGATATTCCAAATTTTATCTGGTCACTATTTATTGACTGTCCTAAAAAAACTTCCTTTTCTCGTTTTAAAATACCGTTTTCGTAATATTCTTTCTCAATATAAGAAAGTGCAGGAACAGGAGGAATCGTTTTTTTTGCATAATATTTTTGCTTGTCTAATCCCTTTCCCCAGGAATAGTTTATAACTGTTCCATCTGGCAAAGTATCTTTTGTTGAAGGCAATTTTTTTTCTTCCCCTAATTTCAAAACTTTTGGATAATTTTTAAACTTTTCAATATCAAATCTATCTGTTGTCATAATCTTTTCTTTAGGGTATTGCACACCTTCTTCTGTTTGCCCTTTGCAATTAAACAGGCTAAATGCAATGAAAATAAAAATAATTTGTTTTTCTATTTTACCTCCCATACCAAATTTTAACACGTCTAGAATATTTAAAAACATAATTTTATTTTTGCGCACATTTTAATACACTTTGTCGAACACCAACTTCTCTAAAAATAGTTTAGATGGCTTATTCCTTTTTTGAGAACAAGTTATCCCCCGCTGGTGCAAGAGTCTCTCTTAAGTTCAATTAAGTTATTCTTTGCGTTCACAAGCGAGACGCTCACGCCAGAAAGAGGTTTAATAGAAAAATCAAGTCATTTAAAGTTCTTATTGTTTTTAATTTCTATAATTACAATTTTACTATTTCTTTATTACCAATCCTATGTTTGTTGGTATTTCAATACTTAATGGAGCATTTTTATTATCTAATTTATGACCATTTATGTCCAATGACTTTATATTATTCATTATGACAAATGCATGACCACGTGCATAAACTGTATCAATCTTACTTTCTATTTGAGTTATTTTATACTCAATACTATCATCAACAATTAATTTTATATCATAATTCATTTCTCCAATATATGCAACATTTGGAGTGAATATTCTTTGGTTAAACCTTGATTCTGAGCTATCGCAACCACTAATTTCAAAATCCGAATCTCTTTTAATTAATTTCTCAAATTTTGAGTTTTTTTTATATATTTCAAATATCATTTTTTTTGGACAAACTGACGAATTCCAATTTCTAAAATAAATTTGATAAAATGATTCATTGCTCTTTTTATAGGTTGTTTTATGACAGCTTATAAAAAAAAAGGTTAAGATTAACAATTTAGTATACTTCAATATATCCATAATAATTACTTTTGAACGATTCAACTGAAATCTTTTGTTTTCCATATATAAGAGGCCTCTTATATTTATCAGTATTCCCTAATTCATCTACTTGATTTACAGGATCAAACCCCCAGGTATAAATATTAAATCCTACAAATTTGCTCTCCCCAACATCAATAAAATTCAGTCCTCCCTCATAAACAACCCAATGCGAATCTGTCGTTAGATCTTTTACATTATACCCAGGCGAGTCTTCAATCATACTACTATCTATCATCATTAAAATTGTGTGGCCTTCTTTATATTTGCGATCAATTATTTTAAGATTTAAAATATCCATATCTCCTATTGCATCATTTAGTTTTCCAGAAACTCCTTTTTTATTAGCAATTTGAAGCAATCCTAAATCAAATGATTCTGCATTTTTAAAACCTGCAACTTCTTTACACATTCTAGTAAGCATATCTGGCCAATTGACCGCTTTTAGCATATCCATATCACCATTTTCAAAACCGGTATACACAAATTTGCTATTTAAACTCTCTTTACTACGAGTAGTGGCTAGTACAATCCAATCAATATAATGCATTTTCATCAAAACATAATTTCGATCTGTCGGTTTTGTCTCATACATACTCAACGCTTTATCATGTGGTTTCACTACATAACTCCCAACAGTGTAATCACCTGTTCTATAAAGTTCTTTTGCTAGTTTTTCGTATGCTTTAGAATCCTTTTTAGCCATTGCATAATATAATGAAGCCATTCCACAAAGAGAACTATTGCCCTGATCAATTTTCCAAGGGTCTTTAACACGATTTTCTATCTGCTCATATACTTTCATCCTGTTAAACCATCTAAAGCGATTATGCTTCCAAATTTTTAGCTCAGCTTCAGTTGCATGGTCTTTTATATAAGCTCGAACATAAACAAAACGTCCACACATATTTTTCTCATTCATAGTGATTTTGACACTATCGCCCTTTACCGATAGAGGAATTTCTTCCCATTTGTTTTCTGATAAGTTATGATATTTTAACAACCATTTTATCTCCAATTTATTTTTGGGAATATCCTTTAAATAACTTTTAACTCTAAAATGATAAGTTTTCCCAAAAATCATTCCTGGATTATTTACACCATCAGCTTTATCGTTTGTAGATCCGAAATCTAATGTTGTTAAGCACTCAATTTCTTTAACACCTTCTTTTTTTTCTTCTACCTTCTTTTCAGGAGCTTTATATTCATGATAAGTATTACCTTTTTCTTCTCCAACCCATCTATTTTCTTTAGCGGCATTAGATTTAAAATGTCCGTCAAGAACTTCTATGGTTGTAGCTCCTTTACTTGTTTTTGTTATCGTTCCTCCAACTATTCGTATCCTTGACATAATTACGCAGATTTAGTTTTTTCTCCACTATGTTGTTGTACCTCTTTAGATGATTTTACCGAAACATGCTCTTCCGAACTTTGCATAGTATATTCTTTACTTGCTACCTCCTGTCTCTCTTTTGCAGTATGTGACTCCAAATTACCTTCAATATTTTCCATGAAGTTTCCTGTAACTGATAACATATTGTCGCCACCAACTGTAGTATTAAGCATCATACCTACAACACTAGTTTTATCAGCTCCCGCACTTTCTGTAATATTCATTCCAGCGCTTACACTAATATTTTGAGAAGCATTAAAATTGATGTTTTGTGCATTAAGATCAATCGTATTATTTGCTGTAATACTAATATTACCTCCAACAGTATCCATTACTATCTCGTTACCATTTTTATCGGCAATTATGATACTTTCGTGTTCCGTAAATTTTATAACGTGTCCGCTTCTGGTATGAATTGCTTTTACATTATTCTGAGCATCAGCATAACCGCTTGAGTCTTGTCCGTTGTATTGCGCACCAATTACGTAAGGATTTTGGACATTATTGCCTTCAAAACCAATTAAAACTTCTTCTCCGATTTCGGGAACAAAATAAAATCCTTTTCCTGGTCCAGAATAAGGCTGTACCATTCTTATCCAATCTGTAACTGCTGTACCGCTCGCTCCATAAAATTCTACTTGTACGCGTCCTAATCCTTCAGGATCGTTATTATCTTTTACCTGTGCAGGCTGTGTTTCTGCTTTACCGTATACAAAAACATCTGTATAATGTGGAGCCGATACATCGGCAGGAATTGCTTTAAATTCGCAAGAATAATTTCCGTGAACCTGAGAATGGTGTACAACTTCTATAGCAATTAGCTCATGTACTACAGTTTGGTTTACTATTGTAAAAACCTGTCCAAGACCAATTGGAAAATAAGAAATACCGCTGTAATATACACTGTTGGCATCACTACCCGCAGTTTGCAGTTTAATCATTTCCTCTAGTTCTTCTTTATTTGTAGCATTTGCAGTATACGCACCATTATTTAAATCAGAATTTGCAACCGTTCCCTGGTTATAACCTACAATAGCGGCAAAACTATCTTTACTTCCAGAGGAAGTCTTAGCGGCAGCATCACGAAAGGTTGCTACATTTTCATAATTATAACCATTCAGCGAAATTTTATGCGAGCTCATATTAGCTTGTATCTTAAAACTATGCAATGAAGCCCCGTTAATTAACTTGGTCTGACTACTTTTTGTTTGTCCGAACTGCATACGCATTCCGTCAAAATAAAACCATTGCCCGTAACGCTTAGCAATTCTCTTTAAGAACTCAAAGCTAGTCTCGTTATATTGCAAAAGGTTTCTAAATTCTTTAAGATAGGTTGATTTAATAGAATCTCTTTGATAAAATTCTCCAGGTCCTTCAGCAAAAATTCCCAGTACGATATCATCCATACTGCGATCTTTAAATGTTCTTGACTTTTTCATATCGTCAATTACAATACTGTGGCTTACGCCAGAAACGTGTAATCCAGCTGGGCTTCCATCAAGATCAATAGAAGAAAGTTCCGTAATGATTCCTTTACTCATTAATCTTATTCCAGTAAGACTTTTAAAGGTAAAAATCACCTCATCGCCAAGATAGGTTCTAAGTGCTTTTGCTTGATCTGCCGGATTAATTACTGCTTTACCCGTGTATTGCCAAACAAACGAAAAATGATGATGATCGGCCATTTTTTGAGATAGCTTTAAATCATAATAAACAACGTTTTGGGTAAAACCTCCTATAGTTATATGTACTTGTTCTGAAAAATGTGCCATAATAATGTGTCCTTGTTTTTTAATGAGCTTTTAAACAATTAATCTAACGCAATCCAATTATTTGAGAATTTAGCGTCTCCAAAAGTCAATTCTTTTGCCACTAATTCCATAGTAATTCTCATTGGGATTTCGGTAGTGCTTGTAAATTGCTCATCGTAACCAATACAAAATGCTTTAGTAAACGAAAGCTCTTTCATTTTACTTAATGCATCTCTTCTATAAAAAACAATTTTACCATCTTTGGTTAAATCTCCGTTTAACATCCAAGACAAAAAATGACTGTTCTGACTTGCTTCGATAATCATTTTTATTACTCCGCCTTTAGCGTTTCCTGTAGGTTTGCTTGTTGTGTCAATTTCTTGTTTGAAACCAATATTAAATTCAAGAACATTATATTCTTCGCCGTCTATATGTAATTTAGATAAAAAACTCATTTGTAGATTTGTTTAGATGATTAATTTAGGAAGTGCGAAAATCCAGGTAATCGGGAATTGAAAACCAGATATTCTAAAAAAGAAAACAAAAAAGGAAGTCCACTTATCGGACTTCCTTTTAGTTTAATTAAGATTGATAAAGTCCAAAGGATTATACCCAAGCATTATCAAATTCTCCTCCACCCATCGAAATTTTACGAGCAGAAATCATAAAAGTTTCAGTTAATGGATTTTCACTGTTATGATCAAAGTTTTCTTTGTACTTAACCATGTAAGCTTCTGTAAACTTTAGCTCTTTTAAAGTAGCATTTGAATCACGTTTGATGAATTTTACTGACCCGTCTTTTCTTTCGAAATTGTTAGTCATCCACTCAAACAATTCAGTACTTCCAGTTGATTCAACCTCAATCATGATTCTTCCTCCACGTGTTACTGTAGATGGACGCCCAGAAGCATCTGTTTCTTGAGCTAAATCATAACTAACGTTTAATACTTTGTAATCTTTTCCTGCTACTGTTAATGATGTTAAAAACGACATAATGAAAAATTTTTAATTATTAATTTATTTATTTATGCTGTAAATATATAAATAAAATCTTATTATAATAATTTATTTAATAAAACTTTCTTTACAATATATAATTATCAAATTATCAGATATTTAAAAACTAAAAAAACACACTTTTTTAGCTTATTGAAATAAAAATCGCACTAAAAAAAGCTATTTATAAGATAGCGGTCCAACAAAAAAGTACCCTCTAAAGTCAAAATCACGATTTGTACTTTTAATTGTTGCTTCAATTATTATATCGACTTTCTTTTTTGATCTGCTCACATCATCAACAAAATAGATCGTTTCAGATAATTCAACTTTAAGCTCGTTTACTTTTATTCTCTTTTCATGAAAAGCCAAAGACTGTTTCATTGTTTTTGAAATGATTTCTTTTAACGTATTTTCATTCATCAGCAAATCAAAGTCGATTTCCCAGATTTTTGAACCAAACGTTTCATCAAACTTGCACTCACCAAATGTGGTAGTAGCCAGTAAAATGATCTGTTGGGCGATAGAATGCTCAATCGAGGTTTTTTCTAACTCTTTTTTTTGCATTACGCTGTTAAAATCTATTGGAAGTTTGTAAAATGCTCCTTTCATAATTTTGCTTCTTAAATATAAATCAACTTATTAGCTTGGCCTTTTTTATCTGTTTCCATTTCTTTAGAAACTCGTCTGCGCTTAATGATATGCAGTTTAACCGATGGTGTTAGCTTTAGAAATTTTTCTCTATATAGTATATCGCCAATGAATCTTTGTCCTTTTTTCTCATCAACAACTACAAAATAGCTTATTCCCTTCTCTACTTTTAGCGTATTAATATCACCAGCAAAAAGCTGAATATTTTGTTCTCCTTTCTGAAAAGTATAAGTCAATTTATCTTGATCTAGCTTTCTGTATTTTGAAATTTCATAGGTTTCCATTTCTTCTTTTAAAGGTTCGAAAGGAATATTTTCAAAAAGAAAGTTATTTGGAGCTAAGAATTTTAAACCCAAAAAGCTCCATAATCCTTTTTTCTTTGTTTGCTGTTTATAGAAAAAAGTATCGCGAGTAACTTTGTAGATTTCTTTTTCGTTTGTTTTATCATCTGTAACAATCATTTGATAAACGGGAATTTCAATTTCAGCAGGAATTTCGACATCTTTTAAATGTGTATTCAAATAAACTGATCCAACCTCTTGTTCTGAAATTGTGATATTGATACTATGCTTTTTTAAAGCAGAATCTGTTTTTACAATCACTTTTCCTTCTCCGCTTCCTGCATAGAAAACAGAACCATCGTTATCTGTAAGTCCTAATGAAAGGTTCAATTCTGGAAATGGCATATCTTGATTTTTTATTAGAGATTATATTTAGGTTGCGTCAAATTATGTCAATCGAATTCTATTTTTTCTTTCTCACTTTATAGAGCTTTAAACAGTGTAGATAAAACCTTATATTTTGATTATCAGCTTCTGTGGGACTAAATTCATAGTCTTTTTTAAGTGTGAAAAATTTAATTGTATTGATACTATTTGACATTAATTTCTTGATGTCTCTTCGTGAAAGTTCAAGAGCTGCAGTTCCATCACAATTTACTTTGAAAGTATTTTTGAGAATATACATTTCTCCATTTTTAAAATAGAGTTCCAGCGGCTGCTCCTGTTTTACACAGACATTGTCTGTAAAAATTTTAAAGTATAAATAAATGCTGCCTCTCCTTTTTCCTAACTGAAAAACAGCGTATTCATAATCTTCGTTGTAAACACGAAGTAAAATTGGGGTCGCACTTGCAAATAACTTTCCTGAAAGCAATAAATCGTTTTGCGTAATAGGGCAACTTAAAGTATCAATTTGTTTTACTTTTTGTGCTTTAATCGAACTTGATATGGAAAACAAACCGACTAAAAGTAAAATTTTAAGTACGTTCATGAATTTGAATTATTTGGTTTGATCATTCAAAAGATCAATGTTTTGTTGAAAAAGGAAGCACAATTTTATGTGCTTCCTTTTTTTATTTACTGTACAATTATTTTTGCTCGTAATCTGTATCCCATTCTGTTCCGTCATCTCCTTTGTGTCCATCCATTTTAATAAGGAAGTTTTTAGCAGGGAAATAAGGTTTCATGTGGATATCCATATAAATTCTGTCTTTTTGAATTGGATCTTGCTCGAATCTGCGGATTTCAAAATTCTCGATCAATTTATCTGGACCTGTGATTCCGTCAAGGAAAGCCACAATCTGATTCATAATCTCTTTACGTGTTTTAGCAGTAAAGTTTTCGAAAGCACGACGATTAAGGAAATCCATTAATACTTTAGTCACATAATCAAAAACACGAACTACAGAGTAAGTCTGTAAACCTAAGTTGTCTCCGCTGAATAGTGTTTTAGCAGAAAAAGCCATAACTTTTCCGTACTCGTTTACCATTGGAACCAAACCTAAATTTTCAAGATTTGCGATTTCGCTTTTCTTAAGATCAAATTTTACTCCGTCAACTTCATTAATTCCTCCAAATTTCTTACCTGCCGTAACTTGAGACATTAATGTTTTGTAAATTTTTCCTGCTAATGCTGCAGAAGGCGCAACGTGTAAATCTTCGCTTTCTCCAATTTGATCAAATCTGCCACGTCCAACAAGCCAGTTACACGTCATGATTACGTTAGAACGGTAAACATCTCCTCCAGTTAAAGAAGCAGCATCAAACATTTCCATTACATCATCCGGTTCATCTAAGTGTTCGAAATCTGTAACCAACATTACTTTATTTTCATGCGCAATTTTTGCCCATTTTTCAATCACTTTATTAGAACCTAAATATCCAGGAATTACCAAAATTCCGTAGTTATTTTTAAGGTCTAAACGATCATAATTATCTACTAATTCTGAGTGAATTGCATCGATAAAACGTGTGTTATCAAGATCTTTTAACTGATCAAGTTCAGCATTTACAATCGTAACATTTTTTACTTTATCTGTTTCTGTATTTTTAAAGAATAAAGCTAAAGTTCTGTAAGCCGCTTCAATCTCTCTTGTATCTTCAACAGCTTTTGCAAGGTTTTTTTGTAGCAAAGCTTCAGATTCTTTGCATTTGTCTTCACTTTGTGCTACCATGTCAGTCAAAGCTTCATTATTACTTAAAACCGAAGTCCAAAGTTCTAATGTTTTCAAAAGCGTTTCTCTTTCTTTGGCTTTGTTTACTTCGCCTAAAAAGATTTTTCTTCTTGCTTTTCTCTCTGGATTAAGATTTTGAACTCCTTCAATCGACATTTCCAGTAAATCAAAACCGCCGTATTTAGCTAGTTTTTCAACATTTTTTTCAATCGAAATTCCTTTTACTGCTTTAGGTTCTAATACCGCTGTATCAAGATCTCCTTTATATGCTTCTTTATTTGACATATCTAAAATATTTTAAGATTCTTATTTGTTCTCTTTTAACTCATTGATCAATGCTCCAAGACTTTCTAATAAAGCTTGTTTTGCTTCTCCGTCTTCTAAAGCCGCTTTTAAAATCTTATTTGATTTTAACTGACGGATAATTTTTTGATATTGATCCTTTTCTGTCTCAAGATCAGATAAAAAACTACTCTGTGTAGTAATTCCTTTTATTCCAAAATCTCCTAAATTTTTAAAGTTTAAAGCTTCTACTTTAGTAGCTCCGTCAACCGTTTCAAAATTTACTTTTACTTCTGGTTTAAAGTGTTCAAATGCTTTTTCGATACTTGTAATTCCTTCTACCAATTCAGGTTTTACAGGAGCATCAACTGTTAACTTCTGAGCAACAAGTGTTCTGTTTTGAGGGATTGCAGTGATTGCTTCATCTGCATCTATTTTTACTTCGTTACCTCCAATTCCATAATTTGACAACATAATTTGAATTTTTTAAATGATTGGTTTATTATTTTTTACTCTTATTTCTGTTTATTGATTTTGATAAATCTGACGACATACATCTAAATCTCTGCTTACTTTTTCTAATTCTTCTTTGTATGTTTTGGCCGATTGGTTCAAACTGTCTATTAAGTGAGAATTGTGCGTAAGACTTCTGATCTGCTTTTTGTAATCAATAATATTCTTGTAAGCGAGAATAACATTGTTGTATAATTTTTTATTCTCAGTCGTATCTTTTGGTACTTTCTGATAAATATTCGCAATCATAACATTTGCCAGACGCTGCTGAAAATCGTTATCTACTTTTGGCGAATTAATAGAATCGATTGTCATTCTAATACTATCGATTTTAACCGAAAAGTTAGTCTGATAATCGTATTCTCTTTTCATCATTTCATTCTCTGCTTTCAGCATTTTATTTTCTGCTACTGGCATATAAAAGTTGAATGAAACGGCAAGCAGCATAACGCAAAAAGTTAGGATAAAGGCAATTAAAAAAGCGATAAAGGCTTTCTGGCGTTCTTGTTTATTTAATACTTCCATAATTTATATTACTATTTTACTTTTTAATCTTTAATAAAGAAACCGTGACGTTTTGGGTTATGAACGATATCTTTTTTATCTGTTTCAGCAACAAACAATTCGATGTTTTCTTTCTTCTTGCCTATGTAATCCAGCTTGTTTAATGTTTCAAATAACTTCTCTATTCTCGCCAAAGCATTCATTACCAATGAAGCTGTTTTATCAATGTGCACGTGATCGTAACCTGCATTAATAAGAGTGGTAAACATTATCTCCAAATCTCCCTGTGAGATATCGCACCACTCAGCAAAATAATTCAACAACTCTTCTTTTCCTGCTCCCGATTTCGAATCGATAAAATTCTTCATCACTCTCGCAAACGATACTACCGAACCTAGCATTGAAGCTGGATGCTGATGCAATGAAAACCAACGAAATTGTGTTAGAGTACTTCCTAAATAATATCCGGTATTGTCTGCCAGCTGCATTACAGTCTGCGGTAAAACTCCTGCCTGTTGGCCTCTGTTTATTTTTTGAGAAATCTGAACAGCATAAATTTCAATCTGTCCAAACGAACGGGCGATCTGTGCCTGCATGTCAACTAATTTTGGATGACAAGCCACTGTCACTGATGGCGGAATATAATCTTCATCTAAAATTGTAGTGTCTCCAATAAGCACTTTACCAATTGCCAAGTAAAAACCTCCATACCCAATTCCTGAACGGAATTCTTCGGCTTTAATTAAATGCAATTTGTATTCTGGCTGTGTATACGGATATCTTGGCGGAACCTCATCTGGATCTGGCTCTCCAAAAGGGATTCTCTTTTTAGAATTAACCGAAATACAGGCTAATAAAACCAATTGTTCTCCGTCTTTTATTTCATAAGTATCTTCTGGATACGGAACCTGAAGATCTAATGTATCGGTATTACTTTTACTGATTTCGATTCTTGATCCGTTGGGTGTTATAGCGTGGCACTCTTCTACTCGAACACGAAGCAGTTTGTGATTATCGATTCCTAAAGTAATTTTTGTGGTTTCTTTATTTTGGTTTCCAGAATCCAACAACCCATAACTTATTGGTGTGGTATGAATACCAATGGCATCGTTTACCAACTCAGAAACGTTGTCCTGAATAGATAAAAAATGACTCTTATTTATCTTCATCCCATCAATCCAGTTTACGGGAAAATGACTTAATTTTTCTATCATAATTCTATTAGTTTTTATTTTGAAAATGAGAATCTTTCGTTCCTCTTTTGTTTGGTTAGATTTTGATTATTAGTGATGTTTTATATTATAACAAGATTTTACGGGTTAAATAGATACAATTGTCCGCAATGAGCCAGGTTTTCAAACTTTAGTCAATCTTATCCTATTTTTTATTTAAGATTTGCCATTTAAAATCATAGAACCTTTTACTTTTTATATAATACAAATTATTCTCTCTCTTTATTAAAAAAGAACTTTCATCTTCATCTGAAGTACAGGTTCCAGCATCACTATACTTCAATTTTAACATATTATCCTTTTTCTCTATATTAAAGTTCCCCTCACAATATGCCTCAAGGGAATTATTTGTGCCAATACTTAAAGTTGCATTAGTATCATTAAACGAAAAATAAAAACTAATATCAATAGGCTCACCTGTTTCTACACTAGAAACTTTTGTCTTAATAGTATAATCTCCTTTCAAATCAGAAATTAAACTTTGTGAAGGTTGATTAGCTTGAACTAAAAATTTAGTTTTCCATTCATTATATTCAGTATCTTTTTGATCTTTTATATTAAGAGTTGAAGTAAATTTATAAACACCGTCATTATATTTGTATATATCTTGTTTATAAGGATATTTGGGATAATAAGGAATATCCATTTTTACATTATGAATAAGATATTTCTTATCGATAATAAGTACATAAATATTGAAAAACTTTTTTAAATCTTGAAGGTCCATTTTACTTATTTTGGCTTCTTCTTTTTCAAAATCAAAATTTTCCTGTAAACTTTTAGGAAGAAGGTATACTTCAACATTCCCTAATTTATTTATTGTTTCGGGCTGATATATACACCCATAATCTGGAATCGTAAAATAACCATCCATATACGAATAATCACCACATTTCAAGAGTTTATCCAACTCTGTATCTGAATAATTATTCGATTTCGCACTTTCTACTTCTTCCTTTTGAATTATTTGAGTCTTTGAACTATTATTTTCCTTCTTTTTCGAATCACAAGAATTAAAAAATATGATAATAACAGCCGAAATAATATTTATTACTTTTTTCATAATTTATATTTTTAAATTCCTCAGCTAACAAAAGTCTATAACTTTTGCTAGCTGGGGCTTTTCTTTTCAATATGTCAAGGAACCTGAGTGTTTCTTAATATTTGATTTAATTTTCAACCTTTTGAAGGCAATTATCTATTCCTCACTTCCTAGATTATCAATAATTTCCTTCAAGTTTTCTATTCCAAAATAATTATTCTTAACAATTATATCTATGATTTCAGGATGTGAAACTGACAAATCTTCAATTGCTGTTGACTCATTATTCCATAAGGCAGCATTTTTATATTTATATTTATTTTTTGCCGGATTTTCTACAGATGCAATCAATGCTATTATATTTGCTTTTTGAACATCATTAAATCTTTTTGATGGGTCTTTTTCAAATACTTTATTTAGATCTCCATCGTATAATATTGATGAGTAATCAGACAAAGCGTAAATAAATCTATTGTCCTTTTCATTTGTTATTTCTTTTACATATTCGAGCAAACCATATCTAATAGAAAGCGAGTTATCACAAGTTTTAGCAAAAAATAAATCACCAATTTTTTCTACCTGAATTGGATTCTCATTTTTATATTTTTTATATAGTTCTTCTAAAGTTATTTGATTAATTTGTTTCTCTTTATCAAAACCAAATTTGACAACGAGATCAATTAAAAATTTTTTATCATTAGCAACAAGCCATACTAAATCAACTTTACTACCATTAAATAAAAACTTATTTCTAGATAAAAGAGTTTTCAAATTTTGTTCTCTAATTCTAGACAAATTTTCTAATGAATTCCATTTATATATTTTAATATCATTAGTGATTAGTGGTAGTTTCTCTTCTAATAATTTAATTTCTGGATAAACTTTTTCATAATCTAAAATCTCAGGAATTGAAAATAACTCAGTAATAAAATTACCCTCCTTACTAATGTAGAATGACAAATCTTGTTGCTCCTCTGAACTATTTTTAAAGAATTTTATTTCTCTATCACATGGATTAGTAAAATCTAAATAAACATTTTTCTTTGAAGAATTATAATCTAAGCTCCTTTGAAAAGTTTTGTTCACTAAATCATTAAACGATTTATTATCAGGAATTTTATATCCATTTTCAATTAAATATTCTTTTAACATTTGATTTGATGAATTCAAATCATTTTCTGAAAAACTATAATTACGATAATCTGTTTCATTCTTTTCGGCAACATAACCTGCTCTAATTTGCTTTTCTAATAATGATTTTAAATCGCTATTTTCAATACTATTTTCTTTCTTATTTGAATTACAAGAATTAAAAAATATGATAAAAATAATTGGAATAAGATTTATTAATTTCTTCATAATTTATATTTTTAAATTCCCTCAGCTAACAAAAGTCTATAACTTTCGCTAGCTGGGGCTTTTCTTTTCAATATGTCAAGGAGCATTTTTATTTTTCATGCTATTTATATTATTCCGCTTTTATCTTAGTTTTATATACATATCCTTTTTTACCCTCTTTCGTTTGTACTAACCACCAATCTCCTGAATTATCTAATACTTCAACTTCAGAACCATTATTTATTTTTTGTAAAATTTCAGAAGATGTATTTTTATCTTTTCTCAAATTTGTATATCCATCGAGATCGTTTATTTTATATTTAGAGTTATCACTAAAAGAATTGGGATCTTCACCCCATATATGTTCAACATAAATTTTTAACCTTTTAAATCCATAATAATTATTCCTTATTAAAAAATCTTTATATAATGCATCATTATTTAATTTTGCTTCTATATCTCCCGTAATTCCAACCTCTAATTCCTTTTCTAACAAAACTGCAATAGTTCGATCTGGTTCTAAAACTTGATTTGGATTCTTTTTAATGAATTCAAGTATATTGCCAATTCTCAAAAATCCATCTCCTTCTTTTGCATATGACAAATCTTCTGTTTTGCCATGATAATTGTATTCTATAACTTTATCTAGTACTTTTTCTCTAAGTATGTATTTATTATTCTTTTCATCAAAAATTAAACTTTTAAATCCTTCAAAACTTTCATAATCATATTTATCTAATACGAATTTTGCTATTTTATCATCTATAACATATCCAAACATAACAACTAAATCTTTTAAAGATTCTGGATATTTCAATTTCAACATTTCAAATGATGTTTTACTATCATAAAAGATGTAATCATTGTAATAATATAAATATTCCGCATTTATAAAATCATTTTCTTCAAATTCATAATCTTGAATTAATATATAGTTATCGTTTTTAATTGCAATCTCTGGGAACATTGCATTTCTTAATACTAATATTTTATTGTTATACTTATCAATATCAAAGTTATAAACTTCATAAATTCTATTTTTAAATACTAAATCATTGGGAAATTTGAATCCTTTTGCTACTAAATTCTTTTTTGCCTTATCAGTAATTTGATTAGATAAAGTATCGTAATTAATTTTTAGTCCGTCTCCTGCATCTGAAACATTGTATGGAGCTTCATTTAAAACATTCATATTGCTCGTTTTTTTATTATCTTTTTTTTCTTTACATGAAATTATACATAGAGATAAAATGGTAATTAGTAATGGTATTTTCATAATTTATGTTAATTTTAGATTCCTTTCCATTTTTTTGTGCCATACGCTTCATTCTCCCAAACTAGTTCTTCAACATCTCTTCTCTCTACTATAAATCGTACAGGTCTATTGTCTTCAAGAGCTAAATCAGGAATATTATCTATAAAATTCTGAATTGGCGTTGTATTTCTTCCTGAATTAAATGTAAAACAGCCAACGGAAAATCTAGGACAATATTGGTGAAGTGCTACCCCACCTCTTGCTCCATCAATTCCATCAATTCCATTTGTTGATGATGCCGCCTTACTTTCAGAATCTATAACATAAATTCTATATTTTTGACCAGCAAGTCCTGGAACTAAAAAATATTCTCCAGGTGGAATTTCATTATACTGACCAAACCTTTTGATAGAATGTCTATAAATACTTCCACTAGAACTCCTTACCTGATGCGTATCTCGACTTAGATAAGTTATATAGCTTGGATTTGGTAATTCATTTGATGTCTTGAGTTTTTTATAAGTATCCAAACTCATGTTCTGATAAACAGATGTTTTATACATCATCCAATAAATATTTTGGGCAGGATCTCTTTCTCGCTTTTTATCTGTACCAGAAACTACGACCACAGTCCCGTCTTCTATTTTAATTTCCTCTCCTGATTTACAAAGATTAACTTTCAGAATTGAGATTGCATTTTTAAAATATCGTTGACGCTCCGTCAAACCACTTTTCTTCGCATTAATCTTCGCAGTAACATTTGTTACTGCATCAGAGCTATTCTCATTTGCAACAGAATTTATATTGTACTTGCCCCAATAAGCCAATGCGCTAGTTATGGCATCTTTTGGATTATTTTTCAATTTATAAGGGTTGTCTCCATCCGTCCAATCTACATCAGGTTCGTTATCAACCTTCATATGGGCATTGAAATATCTTTCTAAGTTTTGATAATTCTCTTTCCATGTAATCTGTTTAAAGCCTTTGCCGCTATACAACCATCCATCGGTTGGATTCACGTGTAATCTCCCAAGTGGGTGTGTATGTCCATATATTGCATTAGCCAATTTGATTTGTTGATTCAAAGTAAGCCCAGGTGTAGGTGCTCGATTAATTCTTCCTAACCTTTTTGCCTCGGTTTCTTTTTCAAGGTTTGTTCTAAATTGATTAAAATATGATGAGAACTCACCTATAAGCTTCTCCCAATACCAATTAAGGTTTTCCTGTAAACTGTAAAATTTACTTTCTTGAGAAATTTGAGCTAAAAAATGAGCTTTTCTTACACATGTATTTATGCCAACTTTTTTACGATATATATTTAAATAAGGAAGAGCTGCTCTTATCATTGTTTCATCTTCTATCAAGCAATTATTTCTTTTGTCTACACAAATCTTTTTAATTTCATCAAGCGTAATATCTTTATCACAATTCAAGCAAGCACCTTTCTTACCTGTCTTGTCTTCTTTCCCATCAGGCATAAAAAGTTTTGCAAAACTATTTACTGCTTCCACAGGATCTGGCAATAGATTAGGTATAGCTTTAAGCAGAGATTCTCCCCAATCAAACAATGAACCGCTTGAAGTTTCTTTTACCTTCTTTTCTTCTTTTTTAGAAGGTCCTTTTTTAGCTGCAGGTGCAGTAGATTTTGGTGCTGGTTTCTGCTTAGAAACTGGCTTTTTAGATACTGGTGTCGGCGCTGCTTTCGTATCTGCCGATTTAGTATCATTAGGATTAATCACATTAATGTTATTACTGCTTTTAGTTTCTTGTCTAAAAACCTCTGCAGTAACATAATACTCATGCGTTTTTCCTTCGCTTTTATCTCCTTTTGCTAATTTAGCATCAGCAATTTTTGCGAAATCAGGTGCCAGTCTAAACTTAACTTCTGCAATACCATTGGCTACCAGTTCTGTTTTTGTTATTGCTTTATTGTTTTTATTTATTTCACTATGCCCTTTGCCTGGAGCATCATCTTCCCATAAAGTAACATGTACGGTACAATTATCAAGATTTAAGCAATGTACCTTTGCCAATACCGTTTGGTTATAAGCAAAAGGTTTGGTCTGTAAATTTCCTAATGCATCACACAATTCTACTTTTACTATTTTACGTTCAATAGTATCATGAGGCTTAATATCTAGCGTTGCTTTTTCTTCGCCTAAACGAGCCACTACACGAATGCCTTTTCTTTTTAAACTTATCTCCGTAAAAGTATAATTGGCAGTAGGTCCTGTTTTGTTATTTTTTTCTTTTAGAATCCACTTTCCAGATTCTAATATATATATAGACCATTTAACCTGTTCTGTAAACGGGTTGCTCCCAAAAGGATTTGTTTGCGCAGGTAATATACCCACTGGCAAATTTGAAGTGCTTATTTTGTAAATTACTTCTTTTCCTATCTCCGGATTTGGTGTACCAATTATTTTAAAATTTGACATATTCTATATATTAATTATCAAATAACATCATTATCATCCAAACTTGCCTGAAAACTTCCCATGTCTACCATCGGATTGATCTGGCTATGAATTTCGGGATCAGCTTCCTTAAAGTTTTGCTTTCCTGCTTCGGCTTTTTGTCCGTGTTTATCCACTTCTATACAGTCAGGGCCACCTATAGGGCAAGTTCCTTTACTGTCTTCAACTAAAATTTTCCCCTGATTACTTAGGGTTACCTTTTCATAAAATCCGCTCCATTTTGTAATCGAAGCCTGACATGGTAAAAAATCACCGCTTCCATTCGGCTGCATTTTACATTTACCAAAAGTATTTTTCTCTAGTGTCTGTCCAATTTCTTTATCGGTTGCAATGAGTTTTTTTTCAGCATCTTTATCATTTGCATAGTGTTTCTCTTGCGATTTTACTTTTAGTATATCTGTTTTTGGGTCAACACTAAACTTACATTTTAAAGTTGCTCCTTGTACAACGATGTGCTTTTCACTCATAACCTTATATTTTTAATTTATGAACGACTAAAAAGTCCTTTAAAAAAACTATTCTTTTTTTTCTCTTCGGCAATAAAAATTGACTGTCTAGTTGCTAAAACCGTATCTTTTTTCTCTTTGAGATTGTTTATTTCTATTGTAACCTTTCTACTTGAATATGTATCGAGCGTACATTGCAATATTATTTTCTCAATCGCATAATGATTTGGATTTAAATAATATTCGGCTTCATAATTACCTAATACATCAGAATCTAAAAGAAAATCATCTTTTATTTTTTCATCTGTTATTTCTCCTTTTTGCCTAATTAAAATTAAATTGGCATCATCTAAATGTTCTTCAATTTTTTGTTCAACATCTATTGCTACAACAGCCTTTTTGGGCATAATTGGAAAAGAAATTTCTTTTTCAATTGCCAAATTGGGCCCATAGCATGTATGCACACCACTAAAAAAAGTTTTTAAAAACCAATCATCCGAAAATGTTTCTAAAAGACTATCCGCATCTTTTAAAGTCTCTTCTATTTCGCTGATATAATTCAAAACATTCTTCCCATCATTTAATTCAACAATCTCATTTTTTTTATATTCCCAACGCTCTTTAATGGTTTCAAAATTTAAAATATCGATCCAATTGCCATTTTGATCCACAACTACCTGAAGCGGATAAAGAACACTTGCAGCCATTTCTGCCAGAATATCTACCTTGGTTTCTGCTTCTTTTCCATTAATTTTAACTTTACTAAGTCTGTTTATTTCAAAAAAACAAATGCCATTTTTATCTGCTTGGAGCCAATTTACACTTGCTTGATACTCCAAAAGCTTGATTTCGTCACCCTTTTGAAAGCTGTATTTTACACCATAGCTGTTGTTTACATTTACGGGATAAAAAGGAATTGTAAAAGATTCACTTCCAAAAACGACTTTCTTTCGTGTTGTTTTTTCAGATTTCTCTACAGATTCTTCTTCTTCGGGCGCCAAAATCAATAGCTCTAAGTGACTTTTAAAATCTTCTTCTATCAAGTCAGGAATGGCGCATCGCATATTATGATAGTGTCTCAGTTCCTGAGATTCTTTACCAAGTTCTAAAGCAACACTTTGCAATGTATCTCCCTTTCTTATCTTATAACAGCGATATTTTTTATCGTATGACTGTTCGTCAGATTCATTTATATAATACATTAATTCAAAAGTTATTTATGATTATTCAATACCTACTTCCTCCACTCGCTCTGCTTTTTCTTCTTTCTTTTTTGCAGACTTATTTTTATGCTCATATGTGTAATCTGGATCATCTAACTTATTTTTATTAGTTGATTCAATTTGTTTTTCTTTTTGTCGTTTACAGATAATAACCGAGTTTTCAGTAATTCCATTCATCCCCAAAGTATATTTTGCATCTACATATTTTGCAGTTTGATACCATTTAGGCTGTAAAAAGAATACCCAATTGTAATTTTCTCCATTAGGATGTTTCATATCTATTGGACTCTTAGAATTATGATCATTATATCCAGAAACAGTATGGTAAAATAAATTTCCAAAATCAATTCTTACAGGACCTTTTGATCTAATTGAGGTATATTTTGAACTGTTTTCTTTTTTCTGAATTAAAAGCGTAATCAACAATAAATCTTTCATTTGTATATCCTCAACCATAGGAAAAGGATTTTCCCCAGGAGGCACTTTCCAAGTAACATACTCTTTTGGAGGTATCTGCATCATATAATTAAATACCGCATAAACTCCTGTTGGAACAATAAATACCAAGAAATGAGAACACATTAAAAAAGTCAAGGCAATGCCGTTTAATGCCGTGTAGATAATGACAAATAATACACTTGAGTAAAGTGTTATTAGTAAAGAGAACAACAATTCTATGCCAACAGATCCTTTTTTATTGAATTCATTAAAGTACCATCTGTACAGGTAAACATTAAGGATTCCGAACAAAAGTGATGCTATTTGATAAAATCGAAATTCGTCTGATAACTCTGTGAATAATTTGTTATAACCCAAAAAACCAACAAGGGCGTATATCAATACAAATGAGAAAACATAGATGTAAAATTTTCTCTTATACTGTACTGCAAATTCTTTTATTTTATCGCTGAATACCATCGTAAGTATAAAACTCACTGCTATAATTGCTACTAAAAATACAATAAGCCTAATATCAATAAGGGCTAATAAATGCTTTTTTACCATTACTAAATTCGTGTTGTGTACCCTAACACAGGTTCTTTACTAAAATTAAACTCTTCGGTTTCTTCATTAATCAATAAAACTGTTTTTACTTCTACTTCCATCGGAAAGAAATGTTCGCAAAAACAATCTATAAATATTTTTATCTCGCCGTTTTTAAGATAATGCTGATACGGTTTATTCGCTATCGGACCTATTTTTATGGTTAAATTCATCGAATAATCCATGTAATTTTTCCCGGTAATAAAATCAACTCCTAATCTATTTTCACCTAACTTAATCTGCTCTCCTTCTTCACTATATTCTTTCGAAGTAGTCGTTGTATAAGTTACTTTTTCTTCAATAATACTAGACAAACAATGACAAGCCAAGTCTATATCTCCCACTATTTTATACGCATAAGGTAAAAGCTGAATAAACTTTGAAACTAAAATTTCTGGATAAATGTGCGACAATCCCCAAAAATCATAGAAAAATTCCAATGGCTTACTTCCGTTGAGCTGATACAAAAAATTTCTTTCAACACTTTCAATTTTAGTTCGATAATGAAAAATCTCATTTTCAAAAGGAGTAAAAAAAACACGAGCTTCTGCTTCTTGCTTTTTCTGGTGTTTATGCTCCTTAATCATTTGTTTTACAGACTTATCCGCATTGTTTTCAGTCAAACTATGAACAAAACCCTCTGGTAATGCATCATACATACTATCTCGCGACAGCCTAATATTAAGATACTCCTGTTTGTCATAATTATCATCCTGAATTCCTGCTCCTAGAATATCACTTCTGTATGCTCGTGAAAACTGTCCATGGTTCGAAATCGTGATTTCGTCTTGTGCCACGGCTTTATTTTCAAGAAGTTCATTAGCAACAACTTCCGCCCTTATATCATAGGAAATACTCTCTATTTCGTATGCAAGCTCTTCAAGACTTTTTTTACTTTTTCTTTCCATCTTCGTTGATTCGTCCTGCGCCTATATATCGTAACTGAAAGTATTCATCATTGAAATTATATATTGCCAAACCTTTGTCTGTACAAGCCAGAATTCGGTCATTATGCAGATACAAGCCAACATCAGATATTGGATGATCTTTATCGTATCTAAAGAAAACCAGATCGCCTTCGGCAAGAAAACTCCTCCCTGTAAAAATCTGGATCGATTTAGATTTCCACATTCCAGCAGGATCTTTAGGAAGAGTAACTTTGTAAACATCACTGTATAAAGACTGTAGAAAATAAGAGCAATCGATTCCTTTTTTAGAAAAGCTCTTTTCTTTATAAGGTGTGTTCAACCAAGGATCTATGTACGAGTATAATTTGTAATTGGTAATTTTATTTGGCATTACAGCCAGAATTATAGAATATTTCTCTTTGAGAGCCAATACTTCGTCGCTTAAATTCTCGGAGTTATCATTTACGACTGTTTTATTCTTCAAACCTGTTTCGGTCATTTGAGACTGTTTTTTTAATAGCTCCAAAGAATAATCATATTTGAATGGAATTTGGGAAATATATTTTTGAGCATGGCATTCTGTAAATAAATGCATCATAAGAATCATTATAACAATCTGCCTCATAAAAAATAATATTAATACGCTCTTTTTAGATAATTAAAAATTAATTGACTTCCCAAAACGGGTCTTTTTTAAAATTTTAGCAACATTAAAAAATAATTTTCTCGCTCATTTTTCCTTTTTCAACCTTGAGAAAATTCTCATTTTTGGACGTAACTCGTTTATTATGAATTTATTTACATTTTACAACGAGGTGGTTACAAACCTAACAAAATATTTTGTAAGAATACAAATCTTTTTTGTAAAATTTATAGTATAAAATATAAGTTTTTTAAAATAATAAAAACTACATTTGCTTCCGTTTTTTGTTAAAATTATCTTACATAGTAAAATATTCCAAAATTTAAAAATGAATCAAAAAAATATCGATATTAGGATTGTATTTTTTTTTACCATCCTGTTATTAGCTGGAATCATTGCCTTTATAGTTCAATTTTTTAATCATGTCGATTGTGAAGACGCAAAATTTTATATCTTTTCAGACCAATCGCAATCAGAAGAATCTATAGAATTTTATGATAAAACTCCTAATGCAAAATCATGGGTTTGGGACTTTGGAGACGGATCAGAAAAAGATGTCAGAAAGCATACTTTTCACATTTACAAAAACCCAGGAAAATACTATGTAACACTAACCATAAACGGTGGTTGCACCCATACAAAAGAGCTGGTTATAAAAGACAAATTTGCTGCCGATAAAATAGGCACTCCAAAGATTATTGCACCTAGAACTATCACCGTTGGACAGCCTGCTTATTTTAAGTCAATTTCTGAAGATGCCAAGACTTGGGAATGGGCATTTGGTGAAAATAAAGGCATAGATGAAACTTCTTCAAACCCAGTCTACAACTTCATTACTCCTGGTGAAAAAACAATTACGCTGGTCATAAATGGCGATTTTAGCCGTGTTGCAAAAAAGATAATTTATGTGCATCCAAGAGTTATAAAAAAGACCAATCCGTTGGATGTTAGTTCGTATGAATTTGAGAAAAAAGCAGAAGCTTTTGCGCTTCCTCGCGGTCCTGTAAAAAAAGATCCTTTGGAAGAAATGTTGCAGTACGTACCCGTTGCTCCTAAAGCAAAAACAATAAAAGACAGTACTGCCACAGTCAAAAAAGCATCTAAAATGTCTGAAGATCAGTTTGAGATTTTATTTAAAAAAGTGGCAGAAGGCAGTAAAGTAAAAGATGATTTTGCCGAATTTTTATGTGACGATCTTGATATTCCAGTTGTAAAAAATGACGCAGATTTATTGACTTTTGCGCAATTATGTGCCTCTGTTAAAGGAAAGAAAATTAAAATCGAATCAATACGCTTAAACAAAGACAAACAAACTAACTGCATTAAAGGATTAAATATCAGCTACAAAGTAAAAAAGTATTTGATATGGTCTAAAGATTAAATTGGGTATGGAAGAAGAAAAAAACATTTTCAGTACAGAGCTGTTAAGCGCATTAGAAATTGCTAAAAAGATTGCTAAAACCAATTCAAACAAATATTACTCGGCAGCTCATTTGCTAAAAGCCATTTTAAATAGAGATTTATCGCTTTTAAAACGACTTGAAGCTATGGGTAAAGATGTGTATTATCTTGATGAATGGGCTGAAGTACGAATTGAAGAAGAACCTAAAACGACTAATGTTTTTGATGCTGAACCACACGATCTCATTGACGAAATTATAAAGGAAGCTGAATCTGTTCGAATAGCATTAAATGAGGACGAAATTAGCCTGTATGCTGTTGTAATCGCCATCAGTTCGCCTGGTGTAGCTTTCAATTTTGACCAGATGAAATCTTATCCTATTTCTAGAAATGAATTACTGGAGGATCAGATTGCTATTCCACAAAATAATAACGCGGTCAAACAAGAAGTTAAGAAAGGCTTTTTGGGCAAATACTGCATTCATAAAAATCTTGAAAAGAACAAGAAAAGAATACCCGCAATAGGCCGTGAAGCCGAATTAAATACTATTAAAGAAATTTTATGCCGTTTCTCTAAACCCAATGTATTGCTAATTGGTGATCGTGGTATTGGAAAAACCATTTTAATTGATGCTCTGGTCGAAAATGTCATTAATAATAAAATTCCAGATGTATTAGACAAAGTGCAGTTATTTGAACTGGATTTATCTTCTTTAATTGCCGGCGCTTCATACAAAGGAGAAATTGAAGACCGTTTAAAAAACTGTATTCAGGAGTTAAAACAGTTTCCAAAAGCAATTTTAATTATAGAAGAGATACATACTCTTTTAGATAAAAATGGCGGAGATTCTGGAGTTTCGAATGTCTTAAAAGGCGAGTTGGCAAAAGGTTTAAACATTATTGCAACCTCGACAATTGATGAATTTACAAAAAGAATCGAAAAAGAGCAAGGTCTTTCGGGCATGTTTGAGATTGTGAAACTGGAAGAATCGGATGATGAAACCTTGTTTCGAATGATCCGCGAATCAATAAAAACATATCAGGAACATCATAAAATACAAATTGATGACGAAACGATTTCTGAATCTATTCGATTATCTAAAAGATATTTAAAAGAAAAAAGTCTACCTGAATCAGCTATAAATCTGATCGACCATACAATGTCTGTTCTAAAAACTTCTGGTGAAACTTTTTTAAAAGAAAAAGCTGCGCTTGTTAGCAAACTGGAAGCTCTTAAACAAAATGAAAAGGGCTTATCTGAAGAACAATTAATTAAAGAATGCAATTGGTTTTTAACCGATTTAGCAAACAAAACTGCTTTTTTAATGCTTGCTGATGAGGAGAATAATTCTAAAATATTTGAATCTTCTGATGCTATCATCACTCATATTGAAAACCTTTTGCAAATAATCGAAAAGAGAGCTTTAGACAAACGTGTTCATATTGAGGCTTTTGATTTATCTCTTATAATTGCACAAAAGACCGGAATTCCGGCAGGCAAGTTAAACGAAGAAGAAAAAAATAAACTTAACACAATTGAAGAGGTTTTAAGCAAAAGAGTGATCGGGCAAGATCATTGCATTGCCACGGTTGCAGGTTCTATTTTAGAATCAAGATCAGGTTTAAGCAAAGCAGGTCAGCCCATTGCATCTTTTTTCTTCTTAGGTCCAACAGGAACTGGAAAAACAGAATTAGCCAAAAGTTTAGCTGAATTTCTTTTTCAAGATGAAAATGCAATTATCAGATTTGACATGTCTGAATTTAAAGAGGAACATTCTGCAGCTCTTCTATACGGTGCGCCTCCAGGATATGTGGGTTATGAAGAAGGCGGTTTGCTAGTCAACAAAATTAGACAGAAGCCCTACTCTATTGTTTTATTCGATGAAATTGAAAAAGCGCATCCATCTGTTTTTGATGTCTTCCTGCAAGTTATGGACGAAGGTAAACTCCATGATCGTTTAGGAAAAGAAGGTGATTTTTCGAATGCTATTATACTTTTTACATCGAATATCGGAGCAGATCACATTGTAGAAACCTTTAACAGCGGCGAAATTCCGAGTTCGACTTCTTTAATGGAAATTATGGCAAATTATTTCAGACCTGAGTTTTTAGGAAGATTAACTGAAATTATTCCTTTTGCCCCACTTAGTAAAGAAAATGCTCTTAAAATATTTGAAATACATCTT
>Ga0182006_1000519_pt1 | contig 29349 bp, 14 predicted proteins | sample Sormic07211104_1_FD_123022 | JGI IMG/M metagenome (GOLD analysis project Ga0182006, IMG submission 123022) | Rhizosphere microbial communities from Sorghum bicolor, Mead, Nebraska, USA - 072115-104_1 MetaG | ecosystem: Host-associated > Plants > Roots > Rhizosphere | place: USA: Nebraska...
CATTGGTCTACGTGCCTATCCTGTAAAGGTAATTTTGCCATCACAGAATCTTTCACCAACGAGTCGCCTGTTTTTTGGGCGTAAAGCATGTTATTGCCCAATGCAAAAAGCAAACAGCTTATGCAAAGTGTTCTAAAACCCGACACCCGATTTTGAAAAGTAGTTATTTTAATCATTTTGTTTGGTTTAGGTTTCCTATTTAATTAAGCTGTCCACGCACCAGGCCATTAGGTTGCTGGGTAGAGGAAATCTGCAGATATATTTTTTCGCTCTGCAGTTTTGTGGCCGTTGCCGCATCAACTCCTACCGATCCTGAAGTTTCGCGGTTGGCATTAAATACAGGTGTTTTTAAATCGATAAAAACTGCACCCGATGTGGTTTCAGTACCGAGATAGATTTTGGCACTTCCAGGAGTATCACTGTTTTCGAGTGCCTTGTCGAAATAGATGTCGTAATGCACTTCCATATTATCCATCAGGTATACCATCGCTACGGCATGGTCTGTTCTCCCGCTAATGGCTGGCAAAACTTTTGAAGCCGATAGGTCTACCTTCCATTGTTTCTTAATAAAAACTTCAGAGGTGTAGGTATCTTTTTTGCAGGCGCTAAAAAACAGCAGCGCAAGCGCAGGCATCAGGCAATGCCTTTTCAGTGTAAATAGGTTCATAAAAATTTAGTTGTTGATTGTTTAAGGACGTTGATTTAGTTGATCATCCATTTTTGTTGATTCACGTGTACGAACAAGAACTGCCTATACAAGTCCCTAAATTTTAAAAGCACTGCTTTTGGTGAAAGTAGTTTTTGTTTCATGGTTGGTTTGGTTAATATTTACTGCCAGCTTTGTGATAGGTTGATATCACGTTTACCTGCAGCATTGGTTGTTAGTTAAATTTGGTTAAGCCAATAACAGGAATGGTTAATTTCTACTGATGATTGCTCTTTTATCATCTTGTATTAGCTTCTCCAAAACTAATTGGGTGCAAAATGAAAAAGGTCGAAAATTGTAAATGAAAGGGTAGAAAAACTGTAATCCTTCAATATTTTGATAAGTTCGCGCTATATTTAAAGGAAATACATCAAGGGCTATTTTTCTATTAGCTATAGGATGGCCAAAAAACTAGCTTAATTTATGAAACTGCGTTTAATCGCTTTATGGTTTTTCCCACTGCTTTTTATTTGCACCTCCTTATGTGCGCAGAAGCATCTTGTTTTTAACCACCTCAGGATGGAAAATGGCTTGTCGCAAAATTCGGTGATGGCCATTGCACAAGACAAAAATCAGTTTATCTGGATGGGTACCAGACATGGGTTAAACCGCTATGATGGCTACCGTTTTAAAATTTACAACAATAGCTCTGATAACCTCTACAGTATTTCGGATAATGTGATTAACACCCTATTGAGTGATAGCAAAGGAAGATTATGGGTAGGCACAGAAAACGGGCTGAATATTTACAATGATAAAAACGATCATTTTTATCGCATCAATAAACGGAGCTCGGCAAATTCCTTCAGCTGCGATTCGGTAGAATGTATATATGAAGATCCTCAAAAAAATATCTGGGTAGGTACATATAATGGCCTCAACCTGGTTATCGATGCCGAAAAACAGATTTTCAAGAAATTTCTTTTCGATAAGCCCAATTATAAATCTGCACTCAACTGTATTTTCTCAATTTTTAAAGACGAAAAACAAAACCTTTGGGTAGGTACTTATAATGGCTTAGTACGTATCTATCTGGTTAAGGGCAAATACCGTTTTGAGATTTTCAGGCACAACCCCAATAATGAAAACAGCATCAGTTCTAATGCGGTAAAAAGTATTGTAATCGATAAACAAAAGCGGCTTTGGTTAGGTACCTACAACGGCTTAAATTTATTCGATTACGAACACAAAACCTTTAAGCGGTACAAAACTAGTGCAACAGATCAAAACTCGATCGTTAATAACGACATTAGGAAACTCACCTGCGACAAAGCGGGCAACATTTGGATCGGTACACAGGAAGGATTAAGTATCCTCGATCCAAATACCCAAAAATTTAGCAATTACCGTTACGATCCGGAGCAGACAGACGGATTGAGTCAGAATTCTATCCATAGTATTTTTCAAGATATTAACGGATCAGTTTATTTGGGTACTTATTACAAAGGTGCAAACGTTGTTTACCCGTATGCAACGCCGTTTACCGTTTATAGAAATTCGAAGAAACGGCAAGGTTTGAGTAGCGATATTGTGAGTGCTATGGCCGAAGATCAAAACCATAACCTATGGATTGGTACTGAAGGTGGTGGTTTAAATTACGTAAACAGAAGCAACCATACTTTTACCTATTATAAATTAGAGCCAAACAGCAACAACGGTCTCAACTCTAACTTAATTAAAACCTTATGCCTCGATAAAACCGGGCAGCTACTGGTGGGTACACACCGTGGTGGTTTATACCTGTTTAATTCCTCAGGTCGTAATTTCAAGAAAATAATCAATGTTAAAAATAAAAAAAATAACCCCGGGGGTTCGGAAGTCATTGCAATAACAGAAGATAGTGAGGGTACTGTTTGGGTAGGTTCAAGAGATGGATTATCTACACTAAAAAAAACAAATGGCCTTTATGCTGCTACAACGGTTAAAAGCCCTTTAGAGCAGCATCTGAGGAACAAGTATATCCAGGTTATATTTGAAGATAAAGCCAAAAACCTATGGATTGGAACGATGGCAGGATTATACGCCTATCATCCAGCTAATAAGAGGATTACTGCCTATTATAAGAACAAAACCAATACAGGTAGTTTAAATTCTGATCATATTAATTGTATTGTTCAAATACAGAATGGAAATATTTGTGTTGGAACTTCATTTGGAGGTTTAAGTATTTTCGATAATAAAAGCAAAAAGTTCAAGAACTACAGCGAAAAAGATGGACTGCCAAACAGTAATGTATTAGGCATAATTGAAGATGAGGAAAACAACCTTTGGATCAGTACAGATAAAGGGCTCTCTAAATTGCTTACCAAAACGGGAAAATTCATTAATTACACCAAAAGTGACGGACTTGCGGGCAACGATTTCAATATCCGGTCGTTTTTAAAAGATAGCCGTGGTGAGTTATTTTTTGGCGGTTACGATGGTTTAACAGCCTTTTATCCCAGCCAGATTGATATTAATAAAAATGTCGCACCAATCACTTTTACTGAACTCAAACTGTTCGATAAACCAGTGGCGGTAAATGCACCAGATGGATTGTTAAAGGAAGATATTAAAAGCACCAAACAAATTACGTTTAAACACGATAACAACAATTTCAGCCTCGGTTTTGCCTTATTAAATTACATTAAACCAGAAAAAAACAGTTACCGTTATTTGCTCAAAGGCCATAGTAAAGATTGGGTAAAAACCGATGTACCGAGTGTTACCTATACCGATCTTCCAGCTGGCAATTATACCTTTATGGTTACTGGAAGCAATAATGACGGAAATCCTGGCGGCAAAGCTGCAACCCTTAAAATAACGGTGCTTCCACCCTTTTGGGCTACCTGGTGGGCCTATCTTATTTATTTAGCCTTCTTTTCGGGCTTACTGTTTTTAATTGTTCGTTATCTTTTTGTGCGTGCGCTGCTTAAACGTACGGAAGACGTTCAGAAAATGAAACTGAATTTCTTCACCTATGTGGCCCACGAAATCAGAACGCCACTTACCCTAATTCTCGGCCCCTTAGAAAATCTTTCCAAACAATATCAAACCGATACCGAGTTAAACCGGCAGATTATTCCGATAAAAAATAATGCAAATAGGCTAATGCGGCTCATTACTGAGTTAATGGATTTCAGGAAAGCCGAAACCGGGCATCTTACCCTGCATGTTTCAGAAGATAATATTGTCGATTTTATTAAAGAGATTTTCATTTCCTTCGCTCATCTTGCTCAAACCAATGGTATACAGTACGAGTTTGTACACGAGCAGGAAAACATAAGCTTGTTTTTTGATAAACGACAGCTGGAAAAAGTATTGTTCAACTTGTTATCTAATGCCTTTAAATTCTGCGATAATGGTGGCAAAATCTCTGTTTCAATATTAGAGATGGATCATGAAGTAGCGATTAGTATTTCGGATAACGGATTGGGTATACCTGCAGAAAGCTTAAAAAATCTTTTCAGCGATTATTTCCAGGTTGATGAGCAACACTCCAACCAAATCGGTTCGGGAATAGGTTTGGCACTTTCTAAAGCAATTGTAGAGGAACATAAAGGGCATATTGCCGTAGAAAGTAAACCTGCTGAAAATGGTGAACGTGGTTTCACAAATTTCACTTTAAGGTTAAAGAAAGGAAAATCGCATTTTAAAACGGCTCTTTTTGATGGTGTAAAAGACTACCCAAGCCATCCCGATATCTACACGCAGCAAGCAGAAAAGAGGGTAGCAATTTTAAAATCGGAAAAAGAAACTGATATTTCGACCGAAACCATATTGGTGGTGGAAGACAATAGCGAAATCAGGCTGCTAATCACCTCACTGGTTAGCGGACATTATCAGATAGCGGAAAGTGAAAATGGATTACTGGGTTGGGAAACGGCTGTTGAAACACTGCCCGATCTGATTATCTGCGATATAATGATGCCGGTAATGGATGGTATAGCGCTTTGCCGTAGACTTAAGCAAGATGAACGGACCAGCCACATCCCTGTTATTATCCTTACCGCCCGCTCTTCTCATATCCACCAGGTTAGTGGTTTAGAAACTGGTGCCGACGCCTACATCACCAAACCTTTTAGTCCTGAATTGCTTCTACTGAATGTTCGTAATCTACTGATGTCAAGACAGGTAATGCGTCAAAAATTCCTTAAACACATTCATTTACAGCCAAAAGAGCTCACCATCAATGCCATTGACGAAGCTTTTATGTTAAAACTGTTAAAATACATTGATGAACATATTACTGATGAAGATTTTGGGGTATCTGAACTGGCATCGATGGTTGGGATGAGCAGACCTGTTTTGTATAAAAAAATCAGAAATCTAACCAATCTCTCCGTAAATGACTTTGTTAAATCGATCCGTTTAAAGAAAGCAATGGAGCTGTTTAAACAAAATAGGTTTACCATTTATGAGGTGGCTTACCAGGTTGGCTTTAACGATCCAAAATATTTTAGCAGGGAATTTAAAAAACAGTTCGGAAAAAGTCCGCGTGCTTTTATGAATGGAGGTGATGAAGAGGATTAGTTTGGTAAAGAGTCCTTAGTCTGTAGTCCAAAGTCTTCAGTCGATCAATCAATGAGTTGCCTATAGGCTAATTTGTCATCCTGAGGGGAGTCGATGGATCTATATATTGGATTAAAATTTTAATATTGTTTGGTAGACCCAAAACATGGAATGGGCTTGAGATTCCCGTCTGCGCGGGAATGACGATCGTATTTAATTATGCTCCAACTCAGGGCCCTCTGTGGTTTGCTTTCTGTGGGCGCTGTGGTAAAAATATGGAGAAACCATTAATTAGATTTCTCCATTTCGCTACGCTTCAGTCGAAATGACGAACCGTATTACCTCACCTCCTCTAATTTTAGCACCACACTGGTCCTCGTGGTATTAAGAATAGGATTAATGCCCACTTTCATCAGGAAATCGCCAGTATAAGTTTTAGTATCATCAATCGATGATTTTGTACCTGGATAAAGGTTGATTTCTTTAATCTGGTATTTTTTCGCTGCATCTAAACCATTCAGTTTAATCGGATATTTACTGTTTTCGCCATAACGGTAATTTACCAGGTAATTAAAAATAACAGCTTCAGTTTTTTCCGCATTTACATATAACATCGATGCGATGCTGCCGCTACGTGGGTTGGCTAAACGGTATTGTTCGCCTTGCCAAATCGTTTGTTTTACATCATTGTAGTTTTTAATGGCCTCTTGGCAGAACTGAAGTTCCTTTTCAGGCAGTTTGCTTACCACGATATCAAAACCCAATTTGCCCATCATGGCTACATCAGTACGGAATTTTATAGGTTGTTTTCCCCAATCGGTTACGTGGTTAGCACTGCTGATGGCCGGATAAAAATAAGAGTATTCCCATTGCATAAATATGCGCTCTAATGGGTCGGTATTATCACTAGGCCAAAACTCTGTAAAATACTGTAAGGCAGCATAATCTACTCTCCCACCTCCACCAGAACATAACATCATCGGTACCGTTGGATATTTGGCACGGATTCTTTGCAATACACTATACAATCCCCTTACATAATCGATGTAAAAATGAGATTGATTTTTTAAATGCGCGGAATATGCGTTGTAAATTACCGCATTACAATCCCATTTAATGTAAGCCAATTTAGGATTTTTAGTAAACAGACCATCCACCACACCGAAAACAAAGTCCTGCACTTTTGGATTGCTCAGATCGAGTTCTAATTGGTTTCTAAAATAGTATTCAGGTCGGTTAGGCTGCTTTACCACCCAATCTGGATGTTTTTCATAAAGTTCGCTTTTAGGGTTAACCATTTCGGGTTCAATCCAAATTCCAAATCTGGTCCCTACATTATCGGCCTCTTTTACCAAAGAAGCTATTCCATTTGGCAATTTCTTCTTGTTCTCCTGCCAATCGCCAAGCCCGGCATGATCATCGTTACGGGGATATTTGTTCCCGAACCAACCATCATCGAGTAAAAAGAAATCGACACCCAGTTTTTTGGTATCTTTTAATAAATCGGCCAGCTTTTGCTCATTAAAATCGAAATAAGTAGCCTCCCAGTTATTTAAAAGGGTTAACCTACTGCCTTTTCCATCTAATATTTTATAATTACGTGCCCAATCTTGCAATTTTCTACTGGCATCGCCTTTTCCCTGATCGGAAAAAGTGTATAAAAAAGCAGGGGTTGTAAAAACTTCACCAGCTTTTAAGCTATAGGGAGAGGCATAATTGTTCATTCCGGCAATAATACGGAGGTTATCCTGGTAATCCAGTTCAAGATCAATCTTAAAATTACCACTCCATTCCATCGCCCCATACAAAACACTGCCTTCATTTTCCTCCGCTGGTTTATCTAACGAAATCATAAAAACCGAAGGTTGAAATAAATTTGCCCTTGTACCCAATTTGCTATCTAAAGTTTTAATGCCATGGGTGATTTCACTTTGTTCGGGCTGCATTTCTTTAGCCCAATCGCCATGGTACTGGTTTAGCCAAAAACGTGGTGATTTTAAATGCAGATTGGCTGAGGCATATTTATGTAGTACTACTGTCCCTTTTTCGCTGTGTTTAATCTCTGTCCACTGTTCTATTACATCCTGTTTATAAAAAGATTTATAAAACAGGCTTACCTCAAAATTATAAATGGGATCTTTTAATCTGATCTTGATTAAATTTACATTATCATCAATAGCAGTGACCATATGATCTACGTATTTCAGATCGAGCGAGTTATTGCCATCGGCATGGGTAACACTAATGGCTGGTTCTACCAAATTCCTTGATCCCGATGGTGTATACACCGAATTTAACTGCCCGGTGTAGTCCTCAGTTTGTTTGTATTGACCGGCAACCTGCGCATATTCTTGTTTATTACTGAGTTTCTTTCCAAAAAAAATGGTGTTAACATCTTTCTTTACATCAGCCTGTAATACCAATGCATTATGCGCGGTTTCAATAGGGATAATGGTTTGGGCATTAATATTGCCAACGGTAAAAAGCGAAATGGTAATGACCAATGCTCTGTGCTTGATGTAATATGCAATTTGATCTGACTTGTTCATTTGTGTTTTCAATGTTAATCGGGTAATGTTTATAGGTAGTAGTTGATTTATTTTATTGTTTAAGTATGATTTTGAAGATAATGGCATCTTTTGCAGCCACACTTAAAGCTTGGTTATTTTTGAAGTTTTCATTTTTTTGAGTGATCAGATTTTGACAGCTGTAAACTTCATCCATATTTAAACCGATTCTCGAAAAGTCAAGCTTAAAAGCCTTTACTTCATCGCTATAATTAAATAACGCGAGATATTTCACGTTGCCAACCTGTTTTACAAAAAGTTGTGAAGCCGATTTCCCCCTATTTCCTTCTACCGGAAGAAATGCCTTTCCATCTTTTAATAAGTTTAGGATTTCGGCATTGTTCAATAAACGCTTTGCCGTACTGTTCCATTTGCCTTGCAGTGAAAAATCATCGCCGGTAATGCAGGTTCCCGTAACGATCGCTGACAAAAACCTGGCTGTATTTTCGCGGTCAGATTGATCGGAGAATACTACATGGTCTGCATCTATATAATCGTAAAGATAAGTTTGCCACCAGCCGTTGCTTACACTATTCAAAGTATATTCGGTATCTTTTATCGATTTAAAGGCATCACAGGCTATTCTGCGCATGTGTATATATCGTCCAGAAGCTAAACTTGGTGATATCGCTGCGTAAACCAACATTTTATTATCCAACTGTTTTAATAAAAATTCCATGCCTGCTTTGTAGGCCTGCATCCCTGTAGTAACCTTCGGATCGTAAAAATGATTGGATTCTATTGCAGCGTGACCTAAAAAGTCAATTTTAATCATTTCAAAACCGCATTCTTTAAACTTTTTAATCACCGTAGCCATACGTTGCTGTGTACCCGGATGTGTTGGATCGAGCGCCCTTGCACCATCTATATCGTGGTAGCCCGATCCGATTTGGGTCCACATCTCGCCAAATGTATAATCGCTTCCTTCCGCCTTGCGGTTACCGCCGCCAGCAAATCCCCAATCTACAAAGGGTGCCCAGTAGATGCCTGGTTTTAATCCTTTCAATTTAGCATAATCGGCAAATGCCTTTAGTTTAGAATAATCGCCCGCTAGGCCGCCTTTTAACAGGTTATCCCAATAAGAATCGAGATCGATATATGCTACATCATCGCTTCTAAAGGCTTTTAGGCTATCAGCAAAAAAATCGACAACCTGATTGGCCTTTTCAAGTGTTATTTTCTCTTGCATTACCCCCCAACTGTTCCAGCCTACAGGAGTTCCCATTTTCCATTTAAAAACAATAGGCGGTTCTGCTATCCGGTTAGCCTTTGCATAGTTTTCCATACCCGAACGCCAATCGGCAAATGCACCGAAAAATACTTTCGATGACCTGATCGTATTTCCTTTTAAATAACCATGTTCAATTTTATCGCGGGTAATACTTTCTTCAGTATAACCACAAATGGCCTGAATACCTATTTTTTTCCCGCTATCCATAGCTGTAATAATTCCGGTTTTCCAGTTATTGTGCTCTATAGATCCGATTACAAAACCATTTCTAGATTGATCGTGATATAAAGCCGTAACCTCCGCGCTCGGATTGCTTGTGTTCGCCTTTAGCGGAACAGCGTTATAAGAAATAAAGGTATCGTTATCAAAAGGTACAAATAAGCTGGTAGGCACGCCTGAATTCTCCTGACCGATCAAATTCCCATTTAAAGGCACCATATGGTTGATGGATAGATTAACACCCTGTAAAGCAAGACTGATCATAAAATAATCCTTACCTGTATAGGTATAAAAAACCTGTTGCATAGTTGGTAAACCATGCTGCTTTAACCAGAAAACATGTCTAAAACCCTTCCCAAAACCATCTTTAATAGCTGTTTTGATGTAGCTGATCTGCGAGTAATCCTTCGAACTAAGCATCCTTTTCTGGTATACTGCTTGCGAAAAACCATTTAATAATAGTTGCGCAGCGCTATTTGATACCTGAAAAGTACCAGTTTTAAGGTTGTAGTCTATTTTTCCTGCCCAACCATAATTAATTATGATTGCAGATGCAGACCGCGTAGAAAATAACAGGACCAGGAAAATCAAGAATAACTTATGCCTGGATAATAATTTAAAAACCATGTATTTCTTAGCGTTTGGTCGACATTATTTCGGTTAATTTTCCATTCATTTTTAGCTTTACCTTTTGAGGCCTGGGCGAAGTAATGCTGTAATATGTAATCTTGCCATCTCTCCACTTCATATCAACGGTAAAATTACCTCTTGCTTTTAATCCTTTAATTTCGCCAAAAGCTTTCCAGGCATCAGGAATGGCAGGTAACAGTTCGATAAAACCATCATGGCTTTGGATCAGCATTTCTGCAATAGCTGCCGATGCGCCAAAATTACCATCAATCTGAAAGGGCGGTCCTGCTGATAACATATTTGGATAAACACCTCCCCCGGCTCCATAGTTAATATCGGTTCTCAATGTAGGCTTTAAAATTTCTCTAAACAGTTTAAAAGCCCTGTTTCCATCCTGTAGCCTTGCCCAAAATAGTTGTTTGTAGGCAATTGACCAACTTGGCCCATCATCTCCCCTCACTTCAAGCGTTTTCTTTGCCGCCTCGGCCAATGCGGGTGTTGATGTTGGGGTAATTAATCCGGCAGGATAAACCCCGTATAAATGCGAGATATGGCGGTGCTGTGGATCGGTTTCTTTATAATCTTCCAGCCATTCCTGTATGCGTCCGTCTTTACTGATTACACCTACTGGTGGAATAGATTTTAATTTTTCCTGTAATGATATACTAAAGGCTGCATCAGTTTTAAGCAGTTTAGCGGCTGTAATTACGTGGTTAAAAAGTTCTCTCACGATCTGGTTATCGATGGTTGGCCCCATTGAAATGCTCGCTGTTTTCCCATTGGGCAGGTAGAAAGTATTCTCTGGCGATACCGATGGCGAAGTAACCAACCAACCTGTTTTTGGATCTTTAACCAAAGCGCTTTGGTAAAATGCAGCTGATCCTTTTAAGATCGGATAAATGCTTTTCAAGTATTTTAAATCGCGACTATAGGCAAAATGATCCCATAGATTACTGCACAACCAGCCCGAACCTGCATTTGATGCACCCCATGAGGCACTTTCGCCAGGTTCGGTAAAGCCCCAAACGTTCGTAATTACGTGGGCAATCCATCCATCGGCATTGTAATAAGCTTTAGCTGTTTTTGAACCTGGTCCAGTTAAATTTCTTACCAATTCTGCCAGTGGAAGGTTTAACTCCGAAAGGTTGGCAGGCTCAATAGCCCAGTGGTTCATCTGTACGTTTACATCTAAATGGTAATCGCCATTCCAGGGTGTATTGATCTGGTTTGCCCATAAACCCTGAAGATTTGGCGGCAAAAGCCCAACCCTTGTACTGCTGATGCTTAAATAACGACCGAACTGAAAAAACAAAGCACTAAGTGAAACGTCATTTTTATAATCTTTGTAAAAACGTTCTAACCTTACATCTGTTGGCAGTTTGGCTGCTTCGCCTTCGCCTAAATTGATTTTTAACCTGTTGAAAAGTTTACCAAAATTTGAGGTATGATTGGCCAGTTGCAAACTGTAGGCCTTCTTTTTCGCATTTTGTAAAACTTGTTTTACCCTCGCTTCAAAATCGGTATGTTTAAAATCGGTTTCTGCTGCAACGTAAATAATCAGTTCGGTTGCGTTTCTCACTTTAAGAACGTTCCCTTCGCTTGTTACCGTACCATCTTTAAGTTTGGTACTCACACGGCTCAGGTATTTCATCCCCTTACCATCAGTGCCATTATCGAGTTGGCCAAACATCAGCAGTTCATTGCCTTCGCTGGCTAATGTTGCTTTTTCTGACCTGCTGATGGAAATATTACAGTTCAGTTTTTTAGGCTGATCGGAGGTGATCCTGATTACATTAACATCATCATCAAAACTGCAGAAATACTCCCTTTTGTATTTTACGCCATTGAGCGTAAATTCGGCCACTGCAACAGCTTTATCTAATGACAAAAATCTTTTATATGCTTGTGCGCTTAGGTCTTTTACACCTGGATAATCAAAATCGAGCTGAAGGTTTCCAAGGGTTTGGTATTTACCCCAGTTTGCGCCACCCGATCCCTGCCCTTTGCAAACAAAATCGCGGTTAACCAGTTGCTGTGCTTCATCGTTTTTACCTTCCAATATCAGCTGCCTGATTTTGGGCAAACTTTTGTAGGCTTCGTAATTGTTGGCATCTTGTTTTCCGCCGCTCCACAAGGTAATATCGTTCAATACAATATTCTCCCTGGTAATACCGCCATCTGGTGTCATGCCGAGTTTACCATTACCTAAAGGAAGGCTTTCTTCCCAAATTTTGGCCGGTTTATCGTACCATAATGTTAAAGGTTTCTGCTGCGCGGAGGTACTTATACTAAAAAAGAAAGAAAATAGAGCAATAGTGATTAAGTGCTTAATATGCATAGTTTCATTTGTGTGTTGTTGTACTATATCAATTGGATCCAGTTGTGGGATCGTCATTTCGAGCGGGAGTGCAACAAAGTGGGGAAATCTGCCTAGATAGATCTCTCCATTCCACTGCGCTCCAGTCGAGATGATGACATTACTGTTTATTCCAGAACCTGATTTCGCTCATATTGCTATAATTTCCATCACCAGTCGTCACATGTTTAATCCTGATGCGAATATAACGAATTGGTTTCCCTGCATTATCCAGTTCAGCAGTTATTGCATTTTTGCCATCATCGCTTCTGGTTACATCTTTTAAAAGTATCCATCCCTTACTTGTGGCTTCAGCTGGCCAACCATTATTACTGGCAGATAAAGTAGTTGTGGCGTTGGTTAAATCGGCTATTCCCCAAACCTCAAAACGATCCGGATTATTGCAACAATCTCTTCCGGTTTCTTCAATCCGTGATAAATTGGTATACACTTTACCTAAATCGAATGTAATTACATGAGGCATTCCGCTGTTACCGGCGCTATGAAAAATATTTGGATAGCCCTGCGGTCCTACACTTCCATCCCAAAGTTTACTAATGCTGGTACCCGATTCGTAAGTTGGTGCATCACCTGGCAAACGCACCTCGCTAAAAAGCGAGCGATCGCAAAGTACGTAAGTGAAAATTTTAGGGAAGGTAGAAAAATCAGTTACCGAAAATACATCCAGCGAGCCTTTCCCCGGAATGTAAGAAGATTTATAGGTAATATCTGTCCCAGCTTTATAATCTGTAAGTGTAATAGCGGTATCAGCCGGTAAAAGCGTTTTATCTACACTGGCACCTGTTGTATTGGTGTACCTGATTACCGTATTTACATTGATGGTATCGGGAGTTTTAAAATTTAGCTGAACTGAGCCATTGCTGTTTACCACGTATGGCGTGCTGGCATTGTAAGGCCTGTTTAATAGACCAGACTGGTATAATGGGCCAAAAACCCGCACATTTCTTGCTTCTATCGGGATAGATTTATGCCCCTGAGCATCGTAAGAATAGATAGTAAAAGTGTAGGTATATTCACTCAAATTCGGAATAACCACTTTTATCGTATCTGTTGGGTTGTGACTGCTGGCTGTAACAACAACCGAATCGGCATTGTTATTCCAATAAACCACATATTTACTTACACTTGGATCGGGACTTGGATTCCACCATAGTGCAGTTCTTAAATTACCAGGTTTGGTAACTATATTGGCCACACGGCCTGGGTAAACAATCTCCCCATCTTTTAAAAAATCTTTAAAAGCAAGATCGTCTTTGGTACAGCTTAGTATTACTGTAACCAACAGCAATAACAAACCGCTAATTTTATATATACTTTTCATGTTCGAAAATTTAACTTCTTATATTAATTATCTTGGGTCGCCATAAAAGGCCATTTCCATGGCATGCGCAAAAGTACCGTTAGACCAAGTGGTGCTTACCGATAAACGGATGTAGCGGACTTTAGGGTTGGTTAGCGGAAAATTGAAACTTACACCTGCTTTTACAAAATCGTTATCTGCGGTGGTATGTGCAACAGGTGCTAAGCCCGAAGGTGGATTGGGGTAGTTATAATTGCCCATGTTTATCCAATCGCCTATAACAGTACCAACCGGTGCTGATAATGGGAGTTGCGCATCGCGTGGTACAGCTGCATCAGATCCCCAAATGGAGAATACCTTGGGATTTCCGTGTCCGTAAGCAAATTTGTCTCCCCCGTCTGGTCTTTCCCATAAAATAAAACGGCTTAATTTTGCACTGATACCCAAACCAAATGTTGCTATTGCTGGCATCGCCCCACCTGGTGCTGTATGCCATCCGTTCGAATTACCGTCTGTTTTACCATCCCACAGATAAGGAAGATCCCAGCCATAGGCAATTACCCCATCAGATGGGAGTCTGTACTGAAAAAACTTACCTCTATCCAGTAAGGTTTCAAAAAATGGAGTAACAGTTTTATAGGTCGTATCCGAAATGTTCCCAAAATTATCTGTTACATAATAACCAATTTTTTTTGCAACAGGTGCATAACCCCTAACGGAATAATCGAAAATTTCGGTTTTGCCATAATGCTGATCAATAACATCGGAAGTATTATTATCGCCAACATTTAGCAGAATGATACCCAGGTTATTTCTTAAGGGGTTAGTTCCGGTAATTTTTATGCCTCCAAAATCAGCTTCGGCATTAATTGTTGGTTTTAAAAGAAGATATGGTGGCGTATCGGGGTTTACCTTTACCACAACAGGATCTGACTTAACCTCTGCCCTGCTTACCGCGTACAAAGTAACATCGTAACCCTGTTTTTTTGCAAAGCCATCTACCATAATAGAATCAGAATAATAACTCGATTTTGTTTCTCGTGTAGTTACTCCATTTATTTTATACCGCGCCAATACATACAATAGGTTTTTTGAATTGGGCAAAGAATAGGTAATGTATGCGCCGCCATTAAAATTATCAACTTTAATGTTGGTTACCACTCCAGGCTTGGTCATATCTGAAGAAGCTGGATCGTTATAGGTTTCCATTTTTTTGCAGGCAGCAAAGCTGACTAAAACAGAAAGGATAAAGATTAGGTAAATACTATTTTTAATATTTTTCATCATTTTGAATTTATTTTCAACGTTGATGAAGCGATGATGTATGCGAACAACAATTATTGCTTAAACTACACACCATGGTTTCATTTCTTTAAATATTTTAAACTACCAATAAGGATTTTGAACTAAGTTTGGATTTACAACCAGGTCGTAGCTTTTAATCGGCCATAAATAATCTTTTAAGCCAAACACCGGAATAAACTGTGTAGTTGGACGGTAGTAATTAACGGCTTCTGCATTGTTTATACTCCAGCCCTGTATCGGATTATTTAAAACTGCCTGAAGTTCTTTCCATCTTCTTAAATCCCAACCGCTCTGGCCTTCAAAACAAAGCTCAATTCTTCTTTCCTGATGAATAATCTGTCTCAAACCTTCTTTGGTGTTAAATTTATTCGGGTTTTTGGCGAAATTTGTCCACGAGGCCTGTACCCCTTGTAAACCCGCTCTTTGCCTTACTTTATCTATATAAGTAAATACTTCTGCCGTAGGCCCGTTCACTTCATTTAAAGCTTCTGCATATAGTAAATATAAACCTGCCAATCTAATCAACGGCAAGCGGAAGGCTGAAGGCTGGAAACCATCATCATAAACTGATGCGTAGCTTACCAGTTTCTTAGGCCAATAACCTGTAATATTTAACCTGATGTTATCACTTGGTGCTGCAAAGCCGCTACCTCTTGCCGATACGTAATATAAAGGATTGGCTGGATCGTCCTGATTGTTCCTTCCATTTCCAAACCAGATACCTCCGTCAAAAGCAATATCTGCATAGAAACGCGTTTCGCGGGCAAAATGGCCTTTTATGGTTTCGTAACCCTGCTGAATGTAATACCTGCTCGCATTATCACCAACTTTAATGGTATTCCTGCCCGCATAATCCCAGGTTTTATCTTCAGTAATCGGCACACCATTAACCGTGTAAAAAAGTTCTTGTGTACTTATTGGTGCCGAAAATGTAGAAGGATTGGAAAAATTATTAACGGCAGATTTTGCGGTAAGTCTAGGCGTTGCAAATCCTTGATAATTAAATTCAGGGTTTGATGCCCATATGATCTCTGAATTCAACTCCCATCTTTCAGCAACAGCATTCTGTACATCTAATTCTCTTTTTAACGAATCGGACAATTTGCCAACAGTTGATGGTGAGCTGAAGGTATACAATTTAATCCCTTGTGCTTCAGCGGCAGTAATGGCAACTTTTGCAGCATCAGCAGCTTTCTTCCATTTTTGGGCATCGTAAGCCGCAGGGAAAAGGCTAACACCATCTTTATCTTTAAAACTCACATAATCAGGATTACCGTTAAAAAGCGGGCTTGCTGCTGTAGTTAATACATCAGCCTTTACCGAAAGTGCGATTACACTGGTTACCCGGCCCAATTCGGTTGCCTGACTGGTAATAACAGCGGGCAGATCAGGAATAGCCTCATCTAACAGCGAAACAATATAATCTACGGTCTCGTTTACCGGAGCTCTTTTTATCCTTACTTCATCAGTAGTACTGTTTATGGCTAAATTAGTTTTAATCAGCGGTATTGGGCCGTACATTTTAAATAACACATAATGATAGTAGGCTTTTAAAAATTTGGTTTCAGCGGCCCAGCGTTTCTTTTCTGCAGCACCTAAATCAATAGGTTTATCGATATTCTCGAGCATAATGTTACAGATTCTAATGGAGCGCCAAAGGCTATAACTCCCTTCTTCACCATCCCAAGTGTTTAAGCCCGGTTTTGCCGCCGTTTGTGTTCCTCTTAATAAATTAAAACCTGTTCTGTTAAAACCTTGAAAATTATCAAGTGTATTTGAATAAATCAGTTCTGAAGAAGTGGTAAAGCTTGGGTTTGAAGCCACATCGTTCATCCGTTGCAGATAGGCATAACACGAGTACAGGTAGTTTTCGGCCTCGTTTCTGTTTCTAAAGGCATAATCGAGCGTACCAATATCATCAGGCGTTACATCAAGATATTTTTTACAGGATACCATGCTGCAAAGCATTAAAACAATGCAACTGTATTTAAAATATTTTTTTATCGTTTTCATTATAAGGTTACGTTAAGACCAACATTGAATACCTTTTGTATTGGATAGGCAAAACCGTTTCCACCTTGCTCTGGGTCCCACATTTTAAAAGGACTCCAGGTAAGTAGGTTTAGCCCGTTGAAATAAATCCGGCAGGAGTTCAGCTTTATTTTAGTAGAAATGCGCTGAGGCAGGGTATATCCAAATTCTACAGATTTCAACCGCATTAAGCGGCCATTTCTCATCCACCAGGTACTGGTTTGTGCATTGTTTTCCAAATCGGCAGCATTAACAGCAAGCCTTGGATAAAGTGCATATAAATTCTGGTTTTCAGGCGACCAGTGGTTATCTGCAAAATCTTTCAATAATTGCGTATTTCCTAAAATATATTGCTGATTACTAGGCACAAAAGGACTCACCCGTGTTGGATCGATAAAGAAGGTCATCCTATCCTGTCCGGTAAAAAAGGCAGAAAGATCGAAACCTTTGTACGATGAGCTGAAACCAAAGCCATATACCACTTCAGGAGATTGAGGGAAACCGATGTAAGCCTTATCAGCATCATCGATTCTACCATCGTTATTTAAATCGCGGTATTTAATATCGCCAGCTCTTGGCGCTTTACCGTTAGCTGAGAAAATTTGTGTTGGCGAGTTCTGTACTTCTTTATCATCAACAAACAGGCGCTCGGCAATGTAACCAAAGTTTCGGCTGATCGGCTGCCCTGTGGTGTAGCGATAAGACTCGGCCCATTGTGGTTCTTCGTAATTAATGTATTTGTTTTTAGCAAAAGTTAAATTAGAGCGTACGGCGAAAGAAAATGCATTTACATTAAACTTATAATCTAACGATAAATCAACCCCTCTGGATCTGGCTTCACCAACATTTGCCCCTACACTGGCTTCTAAACCAAGTGTACTAGGCAGGTTGGCACGACCCATATAAATATCGTAGCGATAATTATTATATACCTCGGCAATTAAATTTAAGTTTTTAAAAAGCGTAGCTTCTAATGCTAAATTGGTTTGTTGTGATGTTTCCCAGGTAACATCTTTATTTTCATAATTGTTTATAAATACTCCACTACGGTTAGATGCGCCATTAAACCCAAATTGAGCATAATTTCCTCCACCGTTTAAATTCACTTCAGAGATATAGAAGAAACGCTGCGCACCAATGGCATCGTTACCCACAATACCATAACTACCCCTTAATTTTAAGCGGTTAACCACATTGGCGATTCCACCAGTCCAAAATTTTTCGTTAGAAAGAACCCATCCGGCACCAATGGTTGGGAAAAAGCCAAAACGATGGTCTTCTGAAAACCTTTCAGATCCATTATAGCCGAAATTTGATTCTAAAAAGTATCTGCTTTTATACGAATAAGTTAATCGTCCGGCTAAACCTAAATTCCGGTAAGGAAGCGAATTCTGTAAGGAACTGGCATTGCTGTACACTGTTTGTTGCGCAGTACCAATTAAAGTACCACTAACATTATGATTACCAAAAGCTTTATCATAATTTAATGATGCCTGTGCATATAAAAAAGTATTGATATTGGTATTACCTGGATTATACGACAGGTATTCTTGCGCAATATTCGGTGCACCGCCCGTTACAGATGAATTAAGCCAGTTTAAAACATAGGTATTGCTTTGCTTGTCGTAAGAACCTATATTATAATAAAATGGAGAATATGCTCTTTGCGAATCGAAATAAGAGTATCTGTTGGTGCTAAAAATAGATTTAAATGAAAGGCCTTCGGTAAAGAAGTCTAATTTTTGATTGACTTCAAATTGTGCTGACATACGCGATTCAGACGAATTTTTATGTCCGCGTAACATCGCAGCATAAGGATTATTGTCTAAAATACTGTTTACACCCGCCCCACCTCTATTTCCAAATAAAATATGTTGTGCGTTTTGATTGGCCGCATCGGCAGGGTAAAATGCAGGAAACGAAACCGGACTGGTATGTACCGCAATATTATATAAATCGGTAGAAAAACCGCCGTCTGTTGCCAAAGGACCATTATATTCACTAAAATTACCTGATAAGCGCACCACCATTTCGGTTGTCTTACTTAAATCTATATTAATGTTAGAGCGTAATTGGTAATTACGGAATTTCACATTATTATCGTTGTTATTCCGCTCATCCTCTTTAAGTATACCATTATCTAAATTGTAAGAACCTGCAATGTAATAGCGGGCAACGCCACCACCACCGCTAATACCAATATTGGCTCTTTGCGTGCTGGTCCGTTTTTTAAATAACATATCTAACCAATCTACGGCCGGATAAACGTATTCATTATAACCAGGACTTTTATTTATTGTAGCCTGCGTATTAATAATCTGGTTAGGTGTAAACATCGGATCCATGCCTCTACCAATAGCCGCTTCGTTAAAAAGCTTCATATACGTAATTGGATCGGCAAGCTGCAAACTCTTTACCGATTGAGAACCAGAGTTTTCTAATCGGAAGCTTATTTTGGCCTTACCTTCTTTACCAGATTTGGTGCTAACTAAAATAACACCATTTGCACCCCTTGCACCATACAATGCCGTAGCACTTGCATCTTTCAGGATAGAAAAGCTTTCAATATCATCAACCTGTAGGCGGGCAAGGTCTGAAGCACTAAGCTCTACGTTATCGATTAAAATAAGCGGATCCTGTTTATAACCAAAAGTAGTTACCCCACGGATAAAAAACTGCGAGTTATCCTGCCCTGGCTGCCCACTGCGCTGATAACCAATTACCCCTGCTATCTGACCTGAAAGGGCGTTGGTAAGGTTACTAGATGGTATTTTAAGGTTACCCACTTTTACGGTAGTAACAGAACCTACCAATGCTTCTTTACGTTGTTTCTGCCCTAGAGCGGTAATTACTACCTCTTCAGATAGCATATTTTCTTCAGTTAATTTAATGTTCAGCACATTGGCTGCGCCAACTGTTGCCCTTTGCTCCCTGTATCCTACATATGAAAATCTCAGTATTTCTCCAGGGGTTACATCGAGTACAAACTTTCCATTATTATCGGTCTGTGTACCCACATTAACCTTGTTTACAACTGCTACAGTTACCCCAGGCAGCCCTACCCCAAGCGTATCTGTAACCTTACCCGTAATGGTTTTCTTTCCCGTTTGCGAAAAGCCTTTATTGGGCATAAAAATCAGGAAGAATACAAGAATCGAACCCGTCAATACCATTGCATTTCTTAACCTTTTGGGCACCGATAAGTGCCCAGAAAACAAAAATAATTGCTTCATTTGCTAATTAGCTTTTAAATGAGTGAATTAAAACTATTTAAGATAGATGTAAGTAGACAGCAGTATTAGTGCCCTTTAAGATTTTGTAGATCTGCTGGTCGCCATTTAGCGATCATGAAAGAAAGGAATTGCTTTCCTGTAAAGGAATTTGTAAAATTTCTCATATTGTTAGTTATTTGGTTAATGAAAATGTAATCGGGACTGGAACAATTATTACAAAAGCTCATTTAATTGTTTCGCATATAAACGAAATTATGCGCTTAAATGCAAGCAAATTGCTTTTGTCCTATCCTATCCTATCCTACTATTTCCGACTACAATTATAAACCAAAAAATTTAATATTCCAACTTTCTAAAAATAAATCGTTTAAGAATAATCAGCAGGATTAAATGAGCACATCAGCGTTTGTCTAAAAATGAATAATAAGTTGTTCTCCTTAATGTTTTGGAAATGACCGGGTCTGTCCTTTTTGGTAGTTTTCAGTGCCGTTTACCCTTACTTCCGGTAAAAAACCAGAACCACTGCGATTGCGTAACAACAAAGTGTTTGTGCTTGTGGCAGCATACAAGAGCAGACCTTTTGATTATAAACCTGACAGCAGCGAACACGTAGTGCAACGCAGTAAAGCGAATGGCAGGACTACATTAGCCAAAAACCACAGTCCATTCATTTCCAAATTAAAAGAAAATCGTGATGTAATTTAGAAACTTCTAAACTGTTGATAAAAATTGGCCAGTTTAGAAGTATGAATTTAAGAACAGCTGTTGCTGCGAAGTTTACACTAAAGTGAATTCCTTCTCATCAGTTTATTCTCCATAATATGTTTAATGGGTTTCAAACTGAGTACAAATTCGGCGGCCAGGCGACCCATATGCGCAAAATCGATTGAAAATGTAGTAATCCCGTCAAATATGATCTCTTTCACGTTATCATCATTATGCGAAAGAATACCTAAATCTTTGCCTACCTTCAATCCTTTTACCTTGGCATCTTTTAACATTTCCCAGAGTTCGAGGTTGTGGATAGTAAAATAAACCTTATCGGGTGCAATACTGCCAGATTCATAACTGTTTTTAATTACGCCATTAATCTTAAACGCTTTGATGAAACGTTTAAATGAAATCAATACTTCGTTGGGCTCTGCAGACGATGGTTTAAAAAAGAAAACAAACTCCGAAAACTCTTTTATACGGGGTGCCAGTTGCAAAAAAGCATGATAAGAAGCTTTCTCAAACTCCTGAACAATGTAAGAATACTCGCCTTTCAGCGCTACATAGCGATCCACGATCAGTAGTTTTTCTTTTGGTAACTGTTCTAATATTTCTTTGGCTTCGTTACTTTCTATTGGTGCAATAACATACAAACCATACTGCCCTTTATTGCTGTTGATGATCGATTCGAAAACACTTAAATTATTGTGGTGGAAATATACATCAACCTGAATATTTTCGCCTAAATGGTCGCGGAAGTTCTGGTAAAAAGTTTCCTGAAAGGTATCGAACGCATAAATTAATAAACAAACCTTAAGGTGTTGTTCAGTATCATCGGTTGCCACAAAATAACCTCTTCTGTTTTTCGATTCTAAAATACCTCTGTTAATGAGTTCTTTATAGGCCTTGCCGATGGTTTCTTTGGCAAAACCTGTTTCCCTCATCATTTCGTTAACTGAAGGCAGAATATCTCCCTTAGCAATCAGTTTATGGTTTAGGCCATTAATGATTCCCTGAACAAGTTGTTCGTGTTTCGATAAAGAATTTATGATGCTCAAATTCTTGATTTCAATGAACAGCTTTTCTTTATTCATGCAACTTCATTTAGTTTATAATCGATTTAGGTTAAGGTAATTTTGCTCGAAATATATAAATTTAATAGAGATTATTGGTAAAAATTAAAGAAAGATCATTCATTTCGACTTCATAAGTCTATATCTCATCAACTGGAACACCATATGAGCTCCAGCTGATGCAGATTAACGCGGATATTTTTTTATATTCCTTCCCGCCCGCTCTATCGTCAAGATCCGATAGCTATCGGATGGAACCTAAGGATCCTTAGCGGTGTTTCTCCGTGCTTTTCTTACATCCATGAGAAAAATTGATTCAGCTTAGGATATTAACATCAAACAGCAACCACGAACCTTTGTAACATCGGCCATCGTAAATCGTCTAAAACTTTTAACGAACTCAAAATGTTTAACTAATAAAAAAGAAAAGAACATGGGAATTTTAAAAACAGCAATTATTGGCGCAGCAGTTTATGCCGGCGTAAAATATATCACCAAGAAAGATCCAATTACCGGACAATCGATAGTTGATGAATTATTAGATAAGGCACCAGGATGGGTAGATAAAGCAAAAGGATATACCGAAGACCTGAAAACCAGGGCAAGTAATGCTGCCGAAGATTTAGCCAGATGAATACCTGGAAGAAAGCAGGAACCCCAATATACAAGATACCTCTTTCTTTAAAAATTTCAAATGAAAACGTCCCGATTTAAACCGGGACGTTTTTGTTTTTTGTGTCAGATGGCAACAGCTGAAACCACTATTACCACTATCGGATTAAAAAGCATCAAACCAAAGTTTAGTGGTCAATAAATCTGCGCCCTGGTTACTCACTGCATTTTTGTAATTCTGTCCATTCAAGGATTGCTCGGTACCTGGATAAATAAAACGTACCGGAATTTTACCATTCAATACCGTGTTAACCGACGCGGTTAATTGCGGATAATCTAACCTTCTCTGTTCGGCCCAGGCCTCTAAACCCTGCCCAAATAAGGCAATCCATTTCTGCTCACCGATTGATTTTTTATAATTGCCTGCATCATATTGTACCGCAGCCTGATTAATATAATCATCAACAGCACTTCCGCCTATACTGTATTGATCAAAAGATGCCCTGATGGCCTGTTTATACAGGTCAGCTGCATTTTCTGTAGTAAAACCTCTTGCAGCGGCTTCTGCCCTATCAAAAAGCAGTTCGGCATAGCTAAAAATCACTGCAGGTGCTTTTGGTGCTAAAAAATAAGTTCCTGGTCTGGAAGAATTTGCCAAACCTATTGCACTGGCTTCTGAATTTGTTGAGCCATTCGGAATGCCTACATACGTTTGAGGTGTAGCATTATCAGTTTTGCTTGCATAAACTGGTAACCTAGGATCATTTAGCGCAAAAAGTTTATCCACGATGGTTTTGCTGATCCGGTAATCATTCCTGGTTTCGAATGAGGCTGCTACCGGATTTTGTTGAGGTGAATCACTGTAGAGCAGTGTTGCATTCTCCGATTTGCTGTTAATATAAGTGCCACCTTCAGCCTGCACTTCATCAATTACCTGTTTAGCTTTAGCCGGCTCTTTATCTGCAATGCGTAAAGCGATGCGAAGACGTAAAGAATTGGCAAACTTTTTCCATAAAGCAATACTGCCACCATAAATTACATCTCCACTTACAACTTTTCCTGAAGCTGGATCTAAAGTTGCCTGAGCAGTCTTTAAATCGTTAAGAATACCATAATAAACATCCTTTTGTTTATCGTAAACCGGCGTAACAAACTGTTTAATTTTTCCAGCCTGTGAATATGGTATATCCCCATAAGCATCGGTAAGTAACAAAAATACCCACGACCTTAACACAAGTGCAACTCCTTTATAGTTTGGATTGCCTTGTGCATCGCCCAATTCGATAATTTTATTAAAGCCAGCAATACTTTGTGCGTAGCCAGTAGACCATAAAGCCGTAAAACTGCTGTTCGAAAAGATAAACCGATCTTCTTCGGTATATTGAACTTTAGCCCAGTGTTGTACAAAAAGCAAGCTCGAGTTCATATTATTGGTTACCCCCCAATACGTATCAGCTGTAGTTTTAGTGGTACCAGTAAGTAAATAATCGGGTTGAGGAATTTCTGGTGCATTCGGATTAATATTCACCTCATCGAGCTCTTTATTGCAAGATGAAAATGCAATTGCCAGAATGGCCAATATATATAGTTTTTTATTTTTCATGATGGTCAGATTAAAATTTAACATTCAGATTTATACCGTAACTGCGTGTGCTCGGGTTAGAAAGACTTTCCAACCCCTGCCCGTTGCCCGTATTAAAGGCTACTTCCGGATCAATATCTACTGTATTGCGGTGGATAATCCAAAGATTGCGCCCCACAAGCGATACTGAAACGCCTTGTAAACTTAATGGGCGGAGCCATTTTGATGGCAGGTTATAACTTAATTTAACCTCGCGGAGTTTTACATATGAAGCATCGAAAATATTTGCTTCATCAATGTTTCTGAACGATTTATAATATTGTTGCGCAGGCAATACTTTTTCATTGCGTTTACCATCGGCAGTTACGCCATCAAAAACAATCCCATCATCATAAACCGTAACTCCTGCTGGGGCCGTTCCGTTTACCCTTACTGTACCATTTTCCTTTTTATTATCCGGATAATAATATGAGATTCCACCATATTCTGTTGCTCTTCCAGGAAGTGTAGAAGCTAAAACTCCGGTATAAGTACCTGTTGCATAAGTACCATTGTAAATAGAACCACCAATACTCGCATCAACCAATACACCTAAACTTATACCTTTATATGTGAAAGTATTGTACACCCCACCAATCCAATCTGGTGTATATTTTCCCAATACCTGTTTGGTTGGGTTTGTAGCTGGTGCACCTGTAGCGTTTACAATGATATTTCCATTGCCATCTCTTAAAAAGGCTGTTCCGAACAATGATCCATAAGGTTGTCCAACGGTAGCAATCACCTGCGCTGAGTTGGTAGCCACAATATAATTCGTTAATAATTTCTCCGCATCGAGTTCAATTACCCTACTCCTGTTTGCAGCGAAATTGAAATCAATATCCCAGGTAAACTGTTTTTTAATTGGCGTAATACCCAACTGTGCCTCTATGCCTTTGTTGTTAATTTTCCCGGCATTAAGCAGTTTTGAGCTAAATCCGGTACTTTGACTTACATCGGCTGCCAAAATCTGATTGTAACTATTGGTATTGTATGCACTTAAATCGAAACGTAACCTTTTGTTAAAGAAAACAGCCTCTACGCCCAGTTCTGTTGAAGTGGTAGTTTCTGGTTTAAGGTTGGGATTAAGATCGATATTACTTGTGGTAAGTTGAGGATTTGCGTTAAACGGCGCACTAAATGCATAAGTATTGATCAAACGATAAGGATCTGCATCTTTACCTACTTTAGACCAGCCACCGCGTATTTTTAAATAGTTAAGCGCTTCACTTTTAATGTCAAATGCTTCTGTTGCTACAAAACTTCCGTTAAACGACGGGTAAAAATACGACCTGTTCTGCGCTGGTAAGGTAGATGACCAATCGTTACGGGCTGTGATGTTGGCAAACAGGTAATTCCTGAAACCAAGCTGTCCGGATGCATAAACACTGTAAGATTTTAACCGCGATAAATTATTTGATGAAATTAGCGGATCACGAGAGTTTTTAAGCGTATATAACCCTGCGATGGCCAATTTGGGTGCACTTTGATCGTTCTGCTCAATATATTGCCTGCGGATGTTCCCACCACCTAACAATTCGAGACTAAAATCATCATTCAGCTGTTTGTTAAAGTTTAATGTTGCATCGGTATTATTTTCACTTACCGTAAAGGCACTCTCTGTATAAGAACCGAAAGGTGTTCCATTGGTACCATAGGCAATCCGTACTTTACGTCTATCATTATAATAATCCGTTCCTGACCTGAAATTTAAATCAAGTCCATCAATAATCTTATAGTTCAGCGCTAAACTTCCAATAATCCGGCTACGGTTTTGCGATACTGTATTTTCGTAAGCTACCCAATATGGATTGCTGTAATAGCTGTTGTTCCAGTTAAACGTTTTTCCATTTTCATCCAAATAATCTTTTAATTGGTTGATATCAACCTGACGGCCAAACCAGGTAAACTGTAACATGGTACTGGTTGATCTTGAACCGCCTGTTCCAGGTAAATTATCTGAATTAAGTTTGCTATAATTTGCATTGGCAGTTAAGGTTAACTTTGGTGTTATTTTTAATGATGTATTGAGTACAAATGAATTTTTGCCCTGACCAGAGTTAGGCACTATACCAACCTGTTTCAGGTTATTGTATGAAATCCGGTAGTCATACTTTTCGCCGGCATCTGCAACAGATACTCCATTATTTAATGAATATCCCGTCTGAAAGAAATCACGCACATTATCGGGATGCGCCACAAATGGAACAGCTACTCCCTTCGAATAGAATTGTGGAATTAGCCTTCCATCCAATTTAGGACCCCAGCTTTCATCCACTCCATCGTTAATGCCTTTACCTGCACCATCTACATAGCTAAATTTGCCTTCCGATCCCTGACCGAAGGAATTTTGATATACAGGCAGCGTAAGCAAAGTTTCTAAAACCGCGTTTGAGTTAATGGCAATGCCCAATCCTTTTTTCGATTTACCGGTTTTGGTTTTAATGAGTATAACTCCTGCAGCAGCCCTCGAGCCGTATAATGCAGCGGCATTTGGTCCTTTTAACACACTTATCGATTCTATATCTTCCGGATTAATATCCGAAATGGTATTCGCATAATCTCTTGCCCCTGCAGAGTTTAACTGAGAGTTATCTACCGGAATTCCATCAACCACAAATAAAGGCTGGTTATTTCCAGCAATAGAGGTTTCTCCCCTGATGACCACACGAGACGAGCCCATGCTTCCCTGGCTGTTGGTTACCCGTACACCAGCTATTTTTCCGGCGAGTGCATTTACCAGATTGGATTCTTTAGCTTCGGCCAAATCCTGCCCTTTTAATTCCTGGACAGCATAACCGAGTGATTTCTTCTGCCTTGAAATGCCTAATGCCGTAACCACTACCTCATCAAGCGCATTATCGCTTGACTGAAGAATGACCGAAATGGGGCCAGCATTTTTATTGATTTGTATCTCCTGGCTTTTAAAACCGATATATGAAAATATCAATGTGCTCTTATCGGGTGCATGAATTGAAAAAGCCCCTTTTGTATCAGAAATAGTGGTTTGTTTGGTTTCTTTTATTAATATGGAAACGCCAGGCAGTGTTTCACCATCTGCCGACTTTACCGTTCCGGTAACCGTTACATCCTGAGCAGAAAGCTTTTGTGCCAGGAAGAGCAGCAGGATAAACGTTATTGATTTTAAATTTTTAAACATATTGTGTAGTTAATTAGTTAAAAAGGGATAATATTTTTGGGCAAAACAATTCCACTACGACTAAATCGTATTGTTTTAACAAAAAAGTAAAAAGGGATGGTTAGCCTAAAGAAGCCTGTTAAAATGGAGCGATTTTAACAGGGCATGCGCATTCGGAAGGATGCATTAAGGTGTACATTAATGGCTTTTAGCTCGTCTGTTTTTTTCATTTGAATAATTTTCTTTAAACCGTATTTACTTTTCAAGCTAGCATCGGGGCAAAAAAAAAGCACCCCCATAAATCAGAAGTGCTCCATATATTCTTATAAGGATAACGCAAACAACTGACTTAACTACCCCAGATTCATCTGAGATGGAATTAGCACCATTTCTAAAAATTAGATGGTTGCTAAGGCTTCATAGGGCCATTCCCTCCGCCTTTCTTGATAAGTATTTTAAAATAACTGCTGCAAAGGTATAATTAATTCCATTTATCCTATAGTTTTTATAGATTTTTATTGAAAAATTTTTTCTTTCCCAATTACATCTATATCTTTGTCTACTAATTTAGTCGTCAATACACATCCCAATGAAACTTAAATCCCTTTCAACAGCCATATTGGCTATATCAATAATCTTCACCTACGCTCAGGAACATACTGCCCTGATAAAAAACCAGGCGGCAAAGCTTCAGGAGAAAAAACAAAAAGCATTTGTTGCCTTAGGTAACTGGCGTGGAATAGCTAAAGTAAAGGAAGGATTAGAAATCCCTTTTAACTTCGAGATCAGCGAAAAAAGCGGTCAGCAGAAATTATATTTCCGCAATGCTGAAGAAAGTTTCGAAGGTGGCCTAGTAAAACAAATAGCCGATTCGCTTTTCGTAAAACTTGATCAGTTTGATAATGAACTCGCATTTGCGATAGATGGAGACCAATTAACAGGTACATTAAGGAAACAGGATAAAGCCGGCAAACCTTTGGTAATTGTTGCTGAAAGGAAAAATTACCGTTTTAAAACAACAGGTAAACCTGCAACGGCAGACTATTCTGGCAGTTATGATGTAGTTTTTAAATCGCCAAATGGCAAGGAAGAAAAAACAGTAGGTTTATTTAAGCAAACCGGCAACAAACTTACCGGCACTTTTCTACGTGTAACAGGCGATTCGCGTTATTTGGAAGGGGTAGTAGAAGGAAATGAATTTCAACTTTCAAGTTTTATTGGCTCCTCTCCTTCCTATTACAAAGGAACTTTCCTGGCAGATGGTTCTTTAACCGGCGAAATTTTAGGTGCAAGGGGAAGCCAGCCTTTTACCGGAACTAAAAATAAAGATGCTGCCCTGCCCGATCCTTATAAACTTACCTACCTGAAAAAAGGATACAAAACGCTTGATTTTAGTTTTCCTGATGTAAACGGCAAAAAGATTTCGTTAAAGGATGAAAAATATAAAAACAAGGTGGTGATTTTAACCATAACCGGAAGCTGGTGCCCAAATTGTGTTGACGAAGCTACTTTTATTGCACCCTGGTATAAAGAAAACAAGAAACATGGTGTAGAAATTATTGCTTTGCATTATGAACGCTCAACCGAACCTGAATATGCAAAAAAGGTGATGACACGTTTCCGCGAACGTTTTGGAATAGATTACGACCAGGTTATTGCTGGTACTGCCGATAAACAAGTGGTATCTGAATCGTTGCCTGCACTCGATTCTTTTTTATCATTCCCAACCACGATAATTATTGATAAACAGGGCAATGTAGCGCAGATCCATACGGGTTTTAATGGCCCCGCAACCGGTAAATTTTATGATGAATTTGTGAAAGAATTTAATACAGAGATTGATACGTTGCTGAAGAAATAGGCATAGCCCTCTCATTTCTTATCTGTTGGTGTCTCACCAACCGAAATAAAGCGTTGGTCAGTGAGACACCGACCAATATAACTTCCGTGATTTCCGTGCTTCCGTGGCAAATTAAATAATAGCACAGGCAAGCCGCTCCAAACAATAAATAATAATGCATAATGTATCGTTTTTATAAAGCAGGTTTAGTGCTTTTCGGTTCGGGTAGTCCTTCTTTCCGCTTCTATCTTTTTGTGAATGCA
>Ga0182006_1000522_pt1 | contig 29222 bp, 26 predicted proteins | sample Sormic07211104_1_FD_123022 | JGI IMG/M metagenome (GOLD analysis project Ga0182006, IMG submission 123022) | Rhizosphere microbial communities from Sorghum bicolor, Mead, Nebraska, USA - 072115-104_1 MetaG | ecosystem: Host-associated > Plants > Roots > Rhizosphere | place: USA: Nebraska...
CCGCACGTGTTGATCGTCGATGACGATCAGCGCATCCGTGCGATGCTGGCCCGCTTCCTCGGCGATCACGGCATGTATGTCACCGTGGCTGGGGATGGCGTGCAGATGTTCGACGCCCTGGGCCGTGAGGCTGCCGACCTCATCGTGCTGGATGTGATGCTGCCTGGCGAGAGCGGATTCTCCCTGTGCCGGCAGTTGCAGAACGCGGAGCGGCCGATCCCGGTCATCCTTCTGACGGCCATGGACGGGGAGACCGATCGCGTGGTCGGCCTGGAACTGGGTGCCGACGACTACATCGTCAAGCCTTTCAATCCGAGGGAGTTGATCGCCCGTATCCGCGCCGTGCTGCGCCGGACCTATGTCAAGGCGGATCAGGCACAAAGCAGGCGAACGGTCTATCGTTTCGCCGACTGGACACTCAATGTCAGCCATCGCAGCCTGAAATCACCCACCGGCATGCTCACCGACCTGACCAGCGGGGAGTTCGATCTTCTGCTGGCCTTCGTGGAACATCCGCAGCAGATACTCAGCCGTGATCGTCTGCTGGACCTGGCGCGGGGACGCAACAGCAATCCCTTCGACCGCAGCATCGACGTGCAGATCAGCCGACTACGAAGGAAGATCGAAGCCAATCCGCTCGATCCGGTGCTGATCAAGACGGTTCGCAATGGCGGCTACTTCTTCGCCGCCGATGTCAGCTCCGAAATGGGCGGCCAGACAGCATGACATTTCGCTGGCGCCCCAAGTTCGGACTGACGTCACGCATCGTCATCGTCATCCTGCTGTCGCAGGTGTCCATCGAGTTGTTCCAGAACATGCTGAAGCGGCTGGTACCGCCACCCAGCTTCATTCTCATCGACGGGCAATGGTTGTCCGAGCGTACGGTGGAAGCCGTTCGGGTGGCGCGCAACACACCCGTCGAAGAACAACAGGAAAAGCTAGACTCGCTTGCGTCGTCGGGGTGGTTGAGGTTCCGCATCGAGCCGGCATCTTCGGCGGTAGCTAAGACCACGGCGTCCACATTTGCCAGCGGAACGCTCCCCCTGGTGCACCCGGGTGTCTCGGCGTCGATGCCGGACACATCATCCGAGCTCCTTATGTCGATCGTGCGAGGTATCGCGCCACAAATCGGAACCGACCCGGCCGATATCCGGGCAAGTGCGGAAACCACGTCCACCGACATCGACCTGGAGACCGGTACCCTGGTCGTTCTGGCCGCCAGTCTGCCGACGCGCCTCGTCAACGTCGCGCGCAATCGCATGCAATCGGATATCGCGATACTGCGAAGCTTCCGTATCGCCATCGATCTGGGTGGTTCGCGCTGGCTGGTGGTCTCACAGAACCTGGACGAGAAGGCAGCCACGCGCCGCTTCCGGAACATTGCGATCATTATCGTCACGCTGCTATTTATCGGCTTCCTATCGTTCGGGATGGCGCGCCGGCTGGTTCGGCCATTGACGCGGCTGAGCGAAGCCGCCGAGCGTCTGGGAAGGGAGCGCAAGCCCACCCTGATCGGCGATATGTCCATCCCGGAGTACGCCTCGATCGCACGGACGTTCAACCAGATGCAGCTTCGGCTGAAGCAGTTCGTCGACGAGCGTACGCATATGTTGGCGGCGATCGCGCACGACCTGCGCACGCCGCTCACGCGCCTCCGGCTGTTTGCCGAATACGTCGACGACGAAACGCAGCAGCGGCAGCTTCTTGCCGACATCGCCGAGATGGACGCCATGATCAACAGCACCCTGGCCTTCGCCGGTGGAGAGGCCACATCCGAGGCGCACAGTGCGGTGGACATCGCAGCGTTGCTGATCAGCCTGTGCGACAACGCCTGTGATGCGGGAGGGTGGGTCGACTATCACGGGCCTGACCACGCGCAGCTTCCCTGCCAGCCGGTGGCCATGCGCCGTGCACTCGCCAATCTCATTGAGAATGGCTGTAAATACGCCAGGCACGTCACGGTCGAGCTGAGTGACCACATGGATTCCATCGGTATCGCCATCAGCGACGATGGGCCGGGCATCGCGCCTGAACAGGTCGAGCGTGCCTTCGCGCCCTTTCAGCGCCTGGAGGGATCGCGTAACCGGACTACCGGCGGCACGGGCCTTGGCCTGGCGATAGCGCGCGACGTCATACGCGGCCATGGCGGCAGCATTCGTCTGTTACCCGTCGTGCCGCATGGATTGCTTGTGCAGGTGGATCTTCCGAAGCCGAGTGCGCAACGGGTGTAGTGAGAAAACCGGAACTCGGTCCAGATGCGGAATGGTCCGTGCGCAATTCCTCATGCGATCCGCGCTAGCCCGATGCCCACCGTTGCGAAAACTCGGCAATCCGCTCGTGTCGCACGCGCACCTACAGACAACCACAGGATGTTTTGTTAGGGTCGTGCCGTTGCCCGCGCGCTGTGAATGCATCTGGCGGGCAACCATCGGCAACTACGATGAAAAGCGCAGACCAGGGGTGCTACCAACACCCCGGGCCTGCTGACCATGACCAACTATCCAAGAGTCGATAATGGCTACCACCGATCATACGGTACCCGCTCGCCCGCCGAATCCCCCCGGCGACATCCCCAACGGTCACCGGGCCGTCTGCCGACCTCGCAGACACGGTTGACGAACCGCGGATTCAGCACCTCATCTGAGATGTTTCGTGGCCGCACCTATGGGGCAAGCGCCCGTGCGGGCGACTGAAACAGGCTGACGCCGCGTCCACTTCATCAATCACGCCACCCGGCGCCCGGTCTCGGGCAGCCGCTGTACCCGCGAGTCCGTTTGATCCGCGGCACGTTGCGCTGTGCGTGGCGTGCCGCACCTGGACGGCGGCTGCGAATACTTCCAAGGAGTGCTCATGCCTGTTTACGACACCGCTCGCGCGGATGGACGCGCGCGCCACTACATCGACCCCGAAGCGTCGGCGCACGACCTGCTCAATGACGCGACTGAATGGTTGCAGTACGCCCGTGGTCTTACCGGCCTGCTCGCTGACCTCGTGCATGAATCGGATAGCGTGGACTGCGTACAGCTGGCGCTCTCGCTCGAAGCCATCGACACACTGATGCACATGGGTGTGCAGTGCACGGCGCAGGCACATGCGCGGATGTCGTGGGATCAAGCAAGGGACGCGAACCACTTCAACACCGTCGCCGCACCTATGGAAACGGAGTAGTGAAGGGCGCGATTTACCCACCGCGTGAGAACTTTCCTCACGTTGATCCATGCCACCAAAAGTTGGCTAAACTCCGCCCCCTTCCCATTGGCACGGAGCGCCATTAAGTGACTGGAACGAACAAGACCATCCTCGCGGTGGCCATCCTTCTCGCGGCCGTATGCAGCGGCGCCTACCTCTCGGGCTATCTGACTCTCCTGCTGATCGGCGTCGATGCCCCGGTCACATGGCGTCTCTGGTGGGACTACTACAACGCGATGGCGTACCCGCAGTTCGCGCCTTACGTCTGGAAGATCAAATTCGGTGGCATTGTCGGATTAGGCTTGCCTGCGCTGGCGTGGATTGGATGCGTCGTCCTTCTGCTGAAGTCGAAGTCGAGCACGCTGCACGGCGACGCCCGCTTCGCGACGCGTCGTGATCTCGAAAAGGTGGGTCTGCTCCACGATTCACCGAATGGCATCGTCGTAGGTAAATTCGGCAAGAAGCTGATCCGGCTCAGCGGCCAGCAGTTCGTAATCCTTGCCGCGCCTACCCGATCGGGCAAGGGCGTCGGTGTGGTCATCCCCAACCTGCTCGAATACCAGGGCTCCATCGTGGTCCTGGACATCAAGCAGGAGAACTTCGACCTGACCAGCGGATGGCGTAAATCGCAGGACCAGGAGATCTACCTGTTCAATCCGTTCGCGGAGGATCGGCGGACCCATCGCTGGAACCCCATGCACTACGTCTCGTCCGATCCCGCCTTTCGGATCTCCGACATCCAGTCCATCGCGGCCATGCTGTACCCGGACGGCAGCGGCGACCAGAAATTCTGGATCAGCCAGGCGCGGAACGCCTTCACGGCCTTTGCCCTCTACCTGTTCGAGAACCTGGACGCCGCCGCGAAGGCGGATAGCCCGTTTGGCGAACTGCACTTCCCCACGCTGGGCGGCATCTTCCGGCTTTCGACCAGCGATGGCGGAAGCCTGCGCGAATACCTGGAGCGACTGTCGAGCCGCGACTTCCTCAGTTCGGATGCCAGGACCGCCTTCGCCAACCTGCTGTCGCAGGCCGACGAGACCTTCGCCTCGATCATGGGTAGTTTCAAGGAGCCTCTGAACGCCTGGATCAACCCGGTGCTCGATGCCGCCACCAGCTGCAACGATTTCCTGCTCACGGACGTGCGCAAGAAGAAGATGACCATCTACATCGGTATCCAGCCGAACAAGCTGGCCGAGAGCCGCCTGATCGTCAATCTGTTCTTCAGTCAGTTGATCAACGTGAATACGCGGGAACTGCCGCAGACCAATCCCGAACTCAAACACCAATGCCTGCTGCTGATGGACGAGTTCACCGCCATTGGGAAGGTCGACATTCTGGCCAGTTCGGTGTCGTACATGGCGGGGTACAACCTGCGCCTGTTACCCATCATTCAGAGCATGGCGCAGCTGGATGCGACGTACGGCAAGGACATCTCACGGACGATCATCACCAATCATGCCTTGCAGATCATCTTCGCGCCTCGCGAGCAGCAGGATGCGAACGACTACTCGGATATGCTCGGCTATACGACGGTGTCCAAGGAGAGCGTGTCGAAGGGCAGGGACGTGTCACGCAGCCGGTCCGACGAGCGCCGGGCATTGATGCTGCCGCAGGAGCTCAAGGCGATGGGGACGGATAAGGAGGTGATCCTCTATGAAGGCATCGCGCACCCGGTGAAGTGCGAGAAGATCAAGTATTACGAGGACAAGCGGTTCAGGACGAAGTTGTTGCCTAGGGTTGAGGTTGGGGTGTTGTCAATTGGATGAGGTGCTCTATGCCTGAGATGGATATCAATCACAAAAACCGCGTGGGCGTAGGCTGCCGCCTTGCGACTCCTCTCGACCTTGCGAAGTACAACGATGCGAAGAACTCGCTGGACCAATTTCTCGCACTTTTCCCTATCCCCACAATTGGTATGCATGAGAGGCTATTCTTCGTCGCGTTCGACGGAGCGGAGAACTGCGAGCTCTTAGGCCCGGAGTACGCCAGCAACGTCGGGAAGATCCACGATCAGATGAGTCGTGCCAGGAGCCTGGCGCTTGATCACGTCGTACCGCACTACGTTGAAGCCGCGGTGACTCGCAGAAGATGGCTGAAAGGAGGCCACGACATCGTTCGCGGGTCGAGCTATGAATCGACCGTCAAGACGGCTTACAACGCGCTCGTTAGCCAGGCAAACAGATGGATCCGAGATGATCCCGACGCCGTGATCCGGGTGCATAGTCTGGGATTCGGTCGAGGCGCATGTCACATTCCCGGTTTCGCTAACTTGCTACACGTCCTTGGAATTCCAGACCTGCCTAGCAAGATCGTGGCTGACGACGGAACCGTTACCTACGCTCGAAATCTCGTGGATCCAGGTCAGGTCGTCCAGACGGTGGCTCTCTTGGACCCCGTCGGCGTCGCCATTCCGGCGGACGCGGATCGAAGCATGCCACCCTCGGTCGTCTCGGGCGTCCAGATCACGGCAGCGGACGAGTTTCGAGTTTCGTTCGCCTCTGAGCGGCTAATCTCGCCCGGCCAATCGGAAGATGGCCGCTTCCTGAACCTTCGCGTTCCGGGTGCGCATTCCGATATCGGCGGTGGGTACCTCCGTGACGGAATAGCAATTCGCTGCGGAAATCTCATGCGGGACTATTTCAACTCTCTATGGCATGAGCCGCTCTTGGGCAAAGAACATGTACCCGTAAATCGCTATCTGAACGTCGTCCACCGATCCACTGATGGGTACGTCCGACTGAGCACGGTTGAAGGCCTTCGATGGACGTTCGAATCGATTGAGGCGGGGTACAGCAAGAGTTTCTTAGCGCTCGCTGTCATTATTTGCTTGGCGATAAACATATGCCTTGGCATTAACTTCAGGAGCATGCCATACCTGGCAGTGCTCCTCGGCTCTCTGGCAGCCGGTGTCGTAGGCTTTCGTCGTTCTAACTATCGGCTTGACTACAAGTAGTATCTATAAGGAGATAGTTGCTATGGAAAAGCAGACATCGCATAGGCCGGACCGCGATATCGCCGGGCCGCTGTATGAAAAAGATCCATGGCCGCTGCGCTTTCATACACACAGCTTCGGCGCTGTATGTTTCAACACCTTAGCCTGTAGCATCATTTACTGCCGGCGCCAGTTTGGAACTCGGGCTGTCGGCTATGACGGTATGTACATCGATAAGCCTTCCGGACCCGCGCCACTTGGGCCATGGAAGGATCGGTGGGTTGCCCATCACGCTGCGTCCCTTGTTGAGGGACGGACTTTCTCGACGCCACTCAGCATAGGTTGGACGTCACTTGATGGGCATGATCACGCCGTGGAGCTCGATTTGGACGAGGTTTTCGAGGACCGGCTGGTCCTGCATGAGGTTGCTCGCGACCAGGTCAAAGAGACTTGGCTGAGTGCGACGTCGACTGATCCGGTTAGTCCTCACGTTCTTGTGGAAGTAAACGATCGGACTGTGAGCCTCTATATGAGAGCGATGGTTGCTACTGAAGCAGAGCAGATGCCTGGAAACGACAAGAGCCACTTTCGAGACGACTTGATCCTTGCATGGGCCCACACGTATGACCTCAGCGAGTCTGCGACGGTGATGCCAAGTCATGATGCGCCGTTTGATGAAACCGTCTGTTGGACTGAAGGATTAAGCGGTCCATCGTATAGACCGCATCCTGATCTCGCGGGTCCTCTTTACGGGAAGGAGCCTTGGCCATTGCGATTCCATACACACGGATTCGGAGCCGTCTGTTTCAACACGCTGACCTGCAGCATCATCTATCACGGGCACGAGTTTGGTACACGTAAGTTGGATGCCTACGGGAATCCGTATGACCGACCGTCCGGTTCGCCGCCCGACTACGATTGGCAAGAGGGGTGGAGAGGGAGTCATGGATTCGTCGCGATCGAGGGGCGCACATTTTCTGATCAGGTTGAAATTCACTGGACATCACTGGACGGCGTCGACCACGTCACGCTTATTGACTTTGATGAGATTTTTGGTGATCGCCTCGTTCTACATGAAGTGCGCCGTGATGAGGTGAAGGAAGCGTGGCTTGATGCGGCATCGATCGATCCTGTTAGCCCGGATATTCTAGTGGAGGTGAACGATCACATCATTAATGTTTTTATGCGTGCGATGGTGGCGACCGAGGCTGAGCAGATTCCCGGGAATAGATACAGCCACTTTCGCAGTGATTTGATTCTTGCTTGGACGAATTCCTACTGATCTATCGAGGCATTCGTGATACTCGCATCCACTGAAATCTTAAGTGCGCCCACTAAAAGTGAGATTGCCGATCTGGAGGATCGAAAATGACGTCGTACGAACCAAACCCGGAACTCGTCGGGCCGCTTTACGGAAAAGATCCCTGGCCATTGCGATTCCATACACACGGATTCGGAGCTGTCTGTTTCAACACGCTGACCTGCAGCATCATCTATCACGGGCACGAGTTCGGCACGCGTAAGCTCGATGCCTTTGCAAAGATCCAAGACGGACCCTCCGGTCCGCCACCCGTTGACGATTGGCGAGATGAGTGGTCAGGAAGCCATAGCTTCGGTGCTGTCGGAGGGCGCACGTTCAATGGCCCCGTCGAAATCCACTGGACGTCAATGGACGGAGGTCAGCACTTTGCGATAATCGACTTCGACGAGATGTTCCGTGACCGGATCATCCTTCATAACGTGAGGCGGAGCGAGGTCAAAGAAAGGTGGCTCGAAGCGAAGTCAACTAATCCCGTTAGACCCGATCTTATGCTTGAAGTCAATGATCGCGTCGTGAACGTATTTATGCGGGCCACAGTAGCCACTGAGGAAGAACAAATACCGGGCAACGTTTACAGCCATTTTCGCGACGATCTAGTCCTTGCATGGACCCATACCTACTGAGCAAGGAGTGCTCGAAGTGACAGACGTTCGTACAAGTATTGACGGCGCTCCTGACGACCGTGTTGGGCACGGACTGTTAGGTCCAACGCACGTGGCGCTCTACGAGGAGGCAGCCGATGCGTTGAAGGCCTTCAAAGTCCCCGTGCTGGTGCATGCGGATAATCCTCACGAGCGGCTGTTCGTTGCTGCGTTCGACGGAACGGGAAACAATAAATTTGTGAAGCCCGATCATGCTACCAACGTTGCGAGGATTGGCGATCAGATCGCCGGTGGACGACGAGGTCAGGTTTACGCCCATTATGTCGAAGGACCAGGTACACAAGACGACTGGGTCACTAGGAGGGTGGATTCGTTTGGTGGTTATAGCTATGAGTCGAATGTTAATGGCGCATATTACGAGCTCGTGGACCGTGCGAATAAATGGATGAGGACGGATCCCGAAGCCGTTATCCGAGTTCACGGAATTGGCTTCAGTCGTGGCGCAAGCCAAGTCCCCGGTTTCGCCTGGCTCGTGCATGAGAAGGGTATCCCAGACTTGAGTAGCGAGGTACGTGGTAGCGACGGGGCGAAGACATACGAGCGCTATATCGCTCGTCCAGGGCAAGTCATTCAGACGGTGGGCCTATTCGACCCGGTAGCCACCGGCGCCCCGATGAACTTCGATCGCCGCCTGCCTCCATCGGTCGTCTCCGGCCTCCAGATCACCGCCGCCGACGAACGTCGCATGACGTTCCCTTCCGACCAGATCATCTTGCCGGGACGATCGGCTGACGGTCGCTTCCTCAACATCATGGTGCCCGGAGCCCATTCGGACGTTGGAGGTGGCTACCTCCGTAACGGTGCATCGACTATCTGCGGCAACCTTATGCGCGATTACTGCAATGCGCTTCGTGACGAGCCGTATCTCCAGAGGGATGTCGTTCCGACGGACCAGCGCATGAATGTCATTCATCACTCGAACAAGGGTATGGATGTGTTTCGGTTCGATCCGCGGGAAGCCACGCGTGGCGAACCCAGCGGCACGAACGAGCGGCTCGCGCCCCGTCACATCGAGCATGCAGGTCCGGCACCACATGGGCCGCTGCCAGCCGATCCGACGCTGCTCAAAGGTCTGGCTTATGTCGATGGAAGCCCTGGGATGGATATCGTGCCGCCATCCAGGCCCGAGACAGGGTCATCCGGTGACCTGCGGGCGGCCGGACGACCACAACCTATGGGGACTACTGCGGTTCGATGGGTTGGCGTTGCTGGGACCGCGGCGGATGTTCTTCAAACTGGCGTAACTGTCTGGAATGACGACCGTGACGGAAACATCACCGCTGCAGACTCCCACCTCGTACATGCCCTCAGCCGTAACGCCGCCGGCTGGGCGGGAGCCCAATCTCTCATGGCCGCCGGCGCAGCCGTTGGCATCGAGTCTGGCCCAGGCATGTTCGTCACCGGCGCCATCGGCGGCGTCGCCGGCTTCGTCGCGGGCGACAAGATCGCCGATGCCTATGATCAGTACCGCATCCGCAATCAAGACGATTCGCAAGGCAACACTTGGCACCACGACGACCGGCAGGGATGGACGATCGACGTTCCGCCCCTGCCGGATCATCCGCGCGGCCAGCGACTGGTCGCGGATGCCGCCCTGTCCAGCCAGTTGTCGTACCAGGCCAGCAACACGGCGGTTGAGTTGGCCTTGGGTAACGAGTACCCGGCACGCGATCCCTTCGTCCAGCCGGCGTCGCCGACCGACACGCCCAGCCTCCGCGAAGCGCCCTGGACTCACCAGGTGCAAACGCACCAGTGGACCCGGCAGGTCACAGACCAGCGGCTGGAGCACGGCATGACCCGCTCCCATATCGAGGTGGCGAATCCCCGGCGGGCGGCGGAACTGGATCGTCTGGCCGAAAGCACGATCCAGCAGAACATCGCGGAGTCGTCGCTCGGTGTCGCCCAGCGCTATCAGCTCGCCTACGAGCGGGAAGGGTGGGATCGGCATGGGCCTATGCCCGAGGCCGTCGCCCATGCCGTGGCGAGGCCCGCCGACCAGATCCTCGCATCGGACGGACATACCTATACGCACGGCCGTGGCCGCGAGTGGTCCCGTGACACGCTTCTTGGAAGCCGCTCCGCGGACGAGAACCTGCGAGAGGAACTGGACGCTTCGGAGCGCGTCGCCCAGGGCCTGAAGAAGGGCGTAGACACCGTGGCCCTGGCTCGTCCGCACGTCGCCCCCGCGTTGCCTGCACGTCTGGACGATTCCAACCATCCCGACCACGCCTTCTTCAAGGAAATCCGGGGACACGTGGTCGAACTGGACAGGAGCCTCAACCGTTCCCCGGATCATCACACCGACAACATCGCATCGGCACTGACCGTGCAGGCACGTGCCGATGGCCTCAGTCACGTCGACCGGATCGCCCTATCCGCCGATGGGCAGGCGATGTGGGCCTCGCAAACCCCGGCCGGACGCAAGGACCACGTCTTCGACCTGACCACGAAGGTGCCGACGGCGGAAGCGAGCACGCCGATGGAACAAAGTGGCGCGAAGTGGCCCGAAGCAATGCAGCAGTTCCAGGGGCATGAGCAGGCATTGGCACAGACCCAACAGCAATCGTTGGAGCGCGCTCAAGCCGAGAGCCAGGCGCAATCCATGAGCGGGCCCGTCATGCGGCTGTAATGCCAAGGAGGCGAACGCAGGTCGGCGTTCGTCTCCGAAATACCAGCAACCATGGAGAGAACATGCGAAAGGAAGACGACCACGAGGACGATGAGGGCGCGCGCCATTCCTCGCTTATCCCGGCCCACAAGCTACCCACCCCCGACCCTCTTTACGACCAGCAACTGTTGCGTGACCTGGAGATCGTCAACGATCGGACGTACAGGGATTTGGGACCACGGCTGCGCCGCCCGTCGCCGGAGCAACCTAAGCGGAAGCCCGATCTGCCGCGTACCCCCAGTAACGTAAGTTCCTTGCCTGTACCTGATCAGGCAAAGGCGGTAGCCGTAAACGTCGGTGAAGCCGGTGAGGAAGATTCGGGGTCATGAAGAGGGTGCCGTCCCGGCTTTTGGTCGAGGCGGCGCATTTCGATGTGACGGATCAAGTTGATTCGCCTCTATTTGTGACAATCGTTAACAAATATGCGATGAGGATCACATTGAAGTTGTGAGGCAGTCGTGTCAGGAAATTCCTACAAGGTTTTCAGCTGAAACTGACAACGCCAATCTCGTAAGCTCCTGCGCACTCATTCGCACGGGATAGGGACATGTTCCATTTGCGTTCGATGCTTGCGACGCCCAAGCGCATTCTGTTCTGCATCATCCTCACCCTCGCTTCGTTCGGCGCCCACGCCGACTGGGTCTATGGACCACCCTATAGTTACAACACACCCTATGGGTCCGAAGGCGGCATTCTTTCGGTTGATGCTGCGATCAACTCCTTGCTCTCGCACTATGAGTGCCGATTGCACGAGTTCACTGACGTGCAAGCCCCACACATTTTCTGCGGCGTATGACAATTCCGGTACTGCGGCCACGATTACCATCAACTAGGTCAACGACTACGGATCCAGCGGTAACTATCATTGAGGTTACGCCGTGAAGCACGCAGTATTCGTCGCAAATATGCTTCTCGCTGTACTGCTAGCGAGCAGCTATGTTGCTGCAAAGGCAGAAAATGGTGGACAGTCACCAGTCCGACTGTCCGCCGATTTGGACCTGACACCAACGCAACAGTCCGAGCTAGCGAAGGAAGCCATCAAGGGGTCTCCCGAAGCCGCCCTGAAACTCGCCAACTTTCATTTCATTGTTCGAGGGGACCGCGATGCGACCTTGAAGTGGTACACGATTGGGGCAGAGAACGGTGACGCGGGTTGTGCCTATGGCCTTTTTAATTTGTTACATACCAGCGAAAATGAAGAGGAACAAGACAGGGCGTTGTTCTGGTTGCACAAGGCGGCAGATGGGGGGCTCGACTACGCAAAAGATGAACTCAGGGCACTCAATAAACCTTCTACTCGTTCTGTTCCCCAGAAATGACGAAGTTCACTGAGCGAGTGACGTCGCATCCTGGACACGAGCTTGAATAAGTCGTCATGGAGTCGCGTCAGTCAATCGTAAGCGTGCAGCATTCATTGCATTGGGCATCCTTCTCGTTTCACCTGCAGTCGCACCTGCCGGAACGCTTGCGGTAATCTCCCTTCCGTTAGGCGTTTTGCTGGCCTTTATACGTTCATCGACAGACGCCATGTTCCTGCTTAAAACATGGTGGTTTCTCGTGCCATCGATGCTCATAACGGGAGTAGTGTGCAGGTACGTGGCCCATCGACTTTTTACTACGCAGGTTGCTCCAGCCTAGAGTAACCATGTCGAAAGCAACCGGTTGGGCCCTGCCGAAATGGCGTGGCACCCGTCACAACTCCGCCGTTAATCCAAATGTTTAAAGCACTTTTCCTGATCAGCGCGCTTGTCGGTTTCGCCAGCTTTTTCTGGGCTGCCACCGGTGTTGTAAAGCTCATGCGCATCAACGTTCGTGACAGAGCAGGGAGAAAGCAGGCTCCTTTGAGCGATCCATTCAATGCAATGCTGATGCCGGGCCTGGGTGCGGAAGGGCTTTCCTTGCGGCGCAGGGTTTGGATGGCTTTTCTCACTTGTATCATGTGCGTGGTGGTGGCCGTCACGGCAACACACTGGATGTGAGTTGGAAGGAATGCGGGGTTATGTGCATGTGTCCGGCAACATTTTGGGCGAGCACGTGGCGCTTGGAGCCGGTACTTCGACGGCTCGCGTTCCGAAATAAAGGAAGGAAGCAAGATGAACCTATCGGTCATCCGGGACCTGCCGCTCGTATAGCGCTTTAAGGAATAACTGTGCTGACTTCGTCTACGACACCCTGATTCAGGGAGGGGTGCCAGTGCACAAGCCGCATCTACTACCGTCCGTTCCGAACGATATCCTTGATCCTGGTGGAAGCCATGTCGACTGGAGTGACACAAAGCACGAAGGCTTTATCCCTCGCACCGGAACCCCGGCACGTCTAAAAACGCTTACTGGGAAGAAGAATGACTCGAAACCGTAAATTGTTGCTTCTATTCTCTATTTCCGCTTTCGTGCATTTTGGTCTTTCTCTATATTGGCTTTCCAGAGCTATTGAATGCGGGGCGTCGAATACATGCGCTGACTGGATAAATTGGACGGACTACGTTGTCGGCTTTCCAATTTTTGATTTTCTTCGTCTTGTTGAAGGTGATGGTTCGCATTCGAGCGGGGAAATGCTCTTTGTTTTGCTACTAGCAAATTCTGTTTTGATTGGCGTAATCATTACCGCACTTGGCTTTTCAATTGCCTCCAGGCGTGGGCGGTCCAGAGATTTGTAGACCGCTCGGGCCGAAGGGCGTGACATTGTAAAAAAGCCGGTGCGTACTTTGCCAAGGGGCAAGGGCCAAGTACGCGTTTATTGGTGTTCACCTCGATGGTTACACAAAATGGCGCGACCATTGGCATCTACGTGTACAACACCATGAATGAGCGGGTCGCCAAGAACCATGGCTCGACGACCACGCGTTTTGTCTATGACCAGACGAGCCAACTGGTCTCCGAAGCATCGGGCTCGACGCGGCGCGACTACATCGCCGTTGCCGGCATCCCGTTGGCCGTGGCTGATGGTGCTTCCCTCGGCTTCATTGCGGCGGACGGCCTCGGTTCGCCCCGTGCGGTTACGTCTTCGACCGGTGCTGTCGTCTGGACCCACGTATCGGGCAATATTGTGGGTAAGCATGCGGCTCTGGGTATCGGTACCTCAACGGCGCCGATGCCGAAACAGAACTGAGTTGACTGCATCCGGGGAGAGCCAGGTGGTTGTTTTTTCCATTCCACATCGTGGCCGCATCGCGTCCTGTTTTTCGCTCGCTGCCGTTTCAGGTCTGGCTTTCTCTCTCGAGTGGCCGGCTACACCATGGATATGCCTGCTTACGGGCGGTGCTGCCATTTGGATATGTTTTGAAAGACAACGAGTCGAAGTTGACGGGAAGCGGGTGACTTTCACGAGAACTTTCCTTGGCAAAGCCGTCGGCACACCTCAAATGATCGATACGTCGAACGGAGTTCGTGCGATTTTGTCCGTGCTTCTGCGTCGGAGGGGGCTTCCAAGTTCTATGCGGCGGATTGCCTTTCTTAAGGATGGGCGGGCAATCGCGTGGACCAAGGATTTGCCGCCAGATATTGAGGCTCCCCTCCTGTTGTCACTGAAGGCGGAAGCTGCGCTTGAGGTATCGGTGATCGAATCAGGCGGCTCGTTTCGCCCGAGGGTTCTGTAGCGTTGGCGATTCGTCGAGGTCAAGCAATAAGAGTAAGGAGCCTTCAGCTCCCAAAGGGATGAAATGAAGCGTCGGTTGACAACTTTGCCGGGTCTTGTCCTGCTCTCTGTCCTTGGCTCAAGCCGTGCAGTGGCATCGGCCCGACAGGCATTGAGGTTTTAGGCCACTAGACATGAATGACCTTGTCGCTAACTTTCGAAGAATGCCAGGGCCTCTCAAGGTCCTAACACTGTTCTCGCTGATGTCAGCGCTGCTTATAGCTGCGACGATCGTCCCAGGCGGTGCCGTTGTCGGCCAGAGGAGGGTGGGATTAGAGGACTGGTGGACCAACGGCAGCGGGCTAGTATTCGCTGTAGCTGTTTGCCTTTTCTTCAGCGCGGGAATCTTGCTACTTAAAGCTCACCGGCTTAGTCGACTGACCTACATATTAAGCGTCGTGGGACTCTACATTGCAGGCTACTTTATCGAGCTAATCAACGGCGTGAGTTGCTCTCACGATGACTATTTCTTTGATCTTCTCTTCGTGGCTTTGCAAGTTGCAGCTTTGAGCGCTTATTTTTTCCTGAACCGACGGGTGAAGGACTTCTTGGTTAGCTAGCAAGGCTGCGTAAGCCGGTTGAGGCTACTGATGTCACGTCCCAGGAAAGAAGCTGATGAGCTATCTACAGAGCGATCCCATTGGACTCGAGGGAGGAACGAGCACTTACGCGTATGCCCTGGGCAATCCCCTGGCGCATTCCGACATGCTCGGACTGGATGTTTGGGTTTGTAGAGATCCCGCCTTTGAAGGCAAGTTCGGCCCCATTGATCACTATTGGCTGAAAACCGATACTCAGGAGGCGGGAATGGGAACAGCGAAGCCTGTGCGAACGCTGGTAACCAGTACGATTTTCTCGGAAGTCGGGTTGAGACAGTGCCCCATGGCAATCGTAGTGGGGGGTCAAACGCGGAATGCCGCCTAGTTCCAGGTGCAGACGAAGCATCGGTTAACCGGTTGATTTCGCCGGGAAGGCCTCTGGGCCGGTTCGTACCACCAGTCAACTACTGTCATTCTTTTGTTCGTGACGTGCTGGACCAGTCAAACGGACAGGATCCGTTTGATCGGCCTATGCCTATACCCAGCCCCTACCTGTCGGATCCCTACAAATGAGGTTCTCACTTCGGTATACGTTGGCCTTGGCCATTCTTCTCGCAGGTTGCCATGGACAGGAGGACCGAGCAGTTTTGGACGCCACGCCCGGGTATGTCTGCAATCCTCCTGGTAAAACCACCTACGGGCCTTGGGGACAAGCCGGGGTCACCAAAGCCTGTCTTGATGGGAATGGCAAAATCGCTGGGACGTCCATGGCTGCTGAATGGGGGCGAATCTTTTTCGTGGAAAACTTTGACCAGAGGCAAAAACGCTGGGTCGTTGAGTACTACGACAAGGAGGGAAGGGTGGAAAAACGCGTAGAGAAGGATTCGCCCGGTAATCTCTAGTCATCGAAGACACAGCGCCATTATTCATAGTTTCGTCATGCGCTGTAACGCTTGCATTCCGAAAGAAAGGAAGGGGGCAGCATGAAAAATGGCGAGTTCCGAGTGACTGACATCGGCCCACTTTTCCGACACAGCCTATAACTAGAGGTAAGGTCGCTTCACCCACCGGCCCGATCAGGCCCCGGAGGAGCGATGAAGAAGTCGCGGTTCGCCGAAGAACAGGTCATCTACGCGCTGCGCCTGGCCGAGTCGGGAACGCTCGTCACGGACGTTTGCTAACAGCCGGGCATCAGCGAAGCCACGTTCTACGTCTGGAAGAAGAAGTACGCCAGCCTCGGCGTCGCCGAGCTGCGCCAACTGAGGTAGCTGCAGGAGGAGAACGGCCGCCTGAAACGCCTGGTCGCCGATCTGACCCTGGACAAGCAAATCCTGGCGGAAGTCATTCGAAAAAAAATCTGAGGCCAGGCCGCCGCCGTGACGTTGCCGATCGGGTCCATGAGCAATTTCAGATGAGCGCCCGGCGCGCATGCGGACTGGCCGGGATTCAGCGAGCGTCGCGGGAACGGCGAATCTGGATTTACGGTGAATCTGCATGGCCTGAAGTAATTCGAGTGTCCACAGCCACCCAATTCGTCTCCCACGTACGCCCCCCATCCACCGAAAACGCCTGCTCGAACCGCGCCGAATCGTCCGACATCTTCGACACGACGAACCGCACCAGGATCGCCCGACCATCGAGGCTGTCCTGCCCGAAGAACTCGCCACGCCCCTCCCGAAAACTTCCATACACCGGCTGCGTCATCGCCCCGTTACGCACGCTCGCATAGTTCAGGCTCCACTGCCTGGCCTGCGGGTTGTAGAGGCGCAGGCTCACACCCTCGATGCGCCCGCCAGGCCCTTCCACGCGCAGTTCGACCAGATTCGCCCGGCCGTCGAGCACCTTCTGGATCACGCTGGTCCCGCTGTATTCCACCCATTCGCTAGACCCAGACAATGGCTTGGCCAGGCGACGCAATTCGGTCTTCCACGTGCCGATTTCCCAGTCGAAATCATGCTGACCGTCGGACTGGGCGGCGCCGGAACTGGCTTGCGCAGGCATCACCAAAGCGTACATAGTCAGCCATGCCAGCATGAGTAGCGCACTGCGGAAGCGGAATCGCAGGGTGTTTTGCATTGTCCTTCCCGTCCGGTGCGATGCGGGAAGGATGCGAGCGCGAGGGGACCATGAACAAGAAGGCACCTGCAGGTAACCGTGCATCGATCGAAGGCTGTCCCTTGTCGGCGGCTTTTGCGGCCATCGGCGGCAAATGGAAGCTGACGATCCTGTACTGGCTCGCGCATGGCGAGTTGCACTTCGCCGGGTTGGAGCGACGCGCTGCGCCCATCTCGCACAAGGTGCTGGCCGAGCAACTTCGCGAGCTCGAGGCCGATGGCATCGTCGTGCGTACACCCACCGGCGCGGTCCCTGCGCCGGTGATCTATCAATTGACGCCCTACGGCCAGACCCTGTTGCCGATCATCGAATCCGTGCGCCTATGGGGTGAGGGACATCTGCAACGCTTGTCGGTGCTGCCGCGAACCGATGCCATGGCATGCGGCACGCCCATCAAGCCTCGTTAGCCCATCGCACGGCATCCGCGCCCGCAGGGATGCGCATCGGGCTCGACGGATCATTCGCCGCCCGCCATACCGCTTCGGCGACGTCCACGGATTGCGTGATCTCCGGCGACTCGGTCAATTTTTCGAAAGTACGCTGCGCGAAGCCGGCATACGGTACGGGAAAGCCATGCTGCATGCGTGTCTGCGCGTTCTCGCCGAAGCGAGTGTCCGGCGCGCGTCCCGGAAGCACCAACCGCACGCGCACGTTGAACGGCTCCAGTTCCAGGGCCAGCGATTCCGTGAACGCATTCACCGCGGCCTTGCTCGCCGTGTAGACGGATAGCAGGGGTAGCGACCGCAAGGTGACGGTCGAGGTGACGTTCACGACCACGCCGGACTGCCGCTCACGGAACTGCGGCACGAACGCCTGCGTCGTGGCGATGGTCCCGAGCGTATTGGTTTCGAAGATCTCCCTCGTGGTCTCCATCGGCGTGCCTTCCAGCGCGTTCAGCATGCCGATGCCGGCGTTGTTGACCAGCACGTCGATCGGTCCTGCCGCTTCGACGGCCTTGCGGATGCTTTCCTCGTTGGTGACATCGAGGGCGATGACGCGCAGGCGCTCGGAACGCGGCAGGACGTCCTCGCGCGGCGTGCGCATGGTGGCGATGACGTTCCAGTCGCGGTCGAGGAAGTAGCGGGCGATTTCCAGGCCGAAGCCGGACGAGCATCCCGTGATGAGGACGGTTTTCATGGAGGACTCCAGTGGGGTGGGCAGGGCTGGAACGATAGGCCTCCCTCGCCGGACTAGATACGATGTAAAGTCCACGAAACGTTTGCAGGAGTCCGGACATGACCGATCCGCTCGCCGAAGTCGTCTCGCTGCTACAGCCAGACGCCCGGCTCTCGAAGGTGAGCAGCGGGGCAGGGCGTTGGCATGTGCGCCGTGCGGAACACGGGCAGCCTTTCTATTGCGTGATCCTGGAGGGATCGAGCCGCCTGATCATCGATGGCCGCGAACCGCTCGTCCTTCAGGAGGGCGACTTCGTGCTGATCCCTTCGGCACACGGCTTCACCGTGACCAGCCTCGATCCACCGGAACCGGGGACCGCCCAGGCCGTGCCCGTGCAAGGGGACGATGGCGAATATCGGCTCGGCGACACGGGCGTGCCCGCCGAGGTGCGCATGATGGTGGGCCATTGTGTCTTCGGCTCACCCGACGCGGCCCTGTTGGTTTCGCTCCTGCCGGAACTCGTGCTCGTGCGCGGCGAGTGGAGACTGGCGACGCTGGTGCGCCTCTTGGGCGAAGAGTCTCGCGCGCAACGCCCGGCACGCGACGTGATCCTCGCGCGGCTTCTCGAAGTCCTCTTCATCGAAGCCCTGCGATCCACGGCGGGCACGTCCGCATCGCCGGGCCTCCTGCGCGGCCTCGCCGACACGCGCCTCGCCACGGCCATCCGGCTGATGCATGAGAGCCCGACGCGTTCATGGACGGTGACACAGCTGGCGAAAGAGGCCGCACTCTCGCGCTCGGCGTTCTTCGAACGTTTCAACCGAGCGGTGGGTGTCGCCCCGATGGAATACCTGCTCGCGTGGCGCATGGCCCTGGCGAAGAAGCTACTGCGTGACAAGGAAGGCAATGTCGCGGAGGTGGCCGAGCGCGTGGGGTATAGCTCGGCGAGTACGTTCAGCGTGGCGTTTACGCGGTATGTGGGGATGCCGCCTACGCGGTTTGCGCGCGAGGTGGTATGAGCAAATGTCTTTAGCCGTACCGTAACTCCTTCGAAACGGTTCTAGCTTGGGGTCTATAGATAGGGCTCGCCCGCGTTAGCGCAAGAAAAATCCGTCGAAGCAAAGACTGCGACGCGGGCATCATATATCGCTCTGGGTTTCCATTATGAGCAAGCCGTATGTGCGGCGCTCAAAGGATATCCACATGCGAAACCAAAGTGCGTGCTTACGTCTTCTCATTCCGTTGATCGGAACATTTGCCCTCGCCAACGTTCCTGTTGTATTCGCCAAAGAAGACGCTAGTCGGATCTATGATGTCTCCGAGTCCAGTGAGCTTCGAGAGGCTATCGCGAAGATCGCCAACGACACGGCCAATGGTCAGTCATGGTTCGAGAACGATTACCGCCCGATAATCATTCATATTTCCTTGGATGCAGAGAGTAAAAAGATCGCTTTGGACATGGAGGATCGCTTGGCGGGTGAAGCCGGCTTCACCGAAATGGTGGATCTCCATCGGGCTATCGAGGAGGAGATCGATTCTTTGCAGACTAGGGTGACGGGCCGATGGATGTTCACGTGGACGTATGGCGGAAAGTCGCTGGACGAGATCATGGGTGACGATCCCATATCGGTGGTTAGCGATAGGGCGCGTCGATCATCGGTTGATCCTGTCGACGTGGCGCCAGTCGTTATCGCGGCAGGACACGGTCATTACTACAACTACAAGTACAGCGATTGGAGGCCTCACCGAGCTCTCTCGAACGGAATTCTGGAGGATGATGTCACGCCAAAATTCGCGGAAGAACTCATGTACTACATGAGGCTCAATGGATTTCCTTCCGTGCAACTGCGTCCGCAGACAGGACTGACGCATAAGCCGAGCGGTTTGCCATGGGGGAGGATAGGCGCCAGATACTTTCTGGAGCAATCGTTGCCCGACCAACCTGGTATCTGGAACTCACTTTCTTCGTCCGCGCTCGCGGATAGGGAGCGCCGCGAAGATATTGTGAGTCGCCCCCTCTATGCAAACCATACCTCTGCGCCAGCAATAATTCATTTGCACACAAATGCAGCGAAGGCGAGTGTGAGTGGTGCCAGAGTCTACGTTCACCCCGGTAGACCAGATTCCGCAAGGCTGGGGAAACTTGCCCTATGCAGCATGAAAGAACTGATTGGGTCAGTCGAGAGATTCGGTGCTTTCGTCGTGGCTACAGATCCTCATGTTGCCAGTGACAATGCGGAGAACTCGAGGGCCAAGGTGCCATCTATTATTGTTGAAGCTGCTTTTCATACAAACGCTTTGGATGCCGAATTCATCAAGGATGGCGAGTTCCAAAAGCTCGCAATGATGGGCGTCGCAAAGGCGTACCGCCTATACAAGGAGGGGGCAGAGTGTGATGAGTTTTCCATAGCAAACGAAGAGGTAATTGAAGTGCCTGTTGCAACGCAGGCGAGTATTCCCGTGCGTGTAAAGGGGAATCCCGTATATCCGATTCGCATAAAATATCTGCCTTCCCGTTGCTACAAAGATCCGTGTGGCGCGGTCAGCACGAGTCTGTCCGACATGGCGCAGGTCGAACGGTTTCGAATTCAGCATTTCTGCACTAAGGAAGACGGTGTTAAGGGGCCAATAGAGTTTCAGGTTACCGCGAAGGACTTTTTTGGCGTGGCGACAGGCCCGAAGGTATTTCGGTTGACCTGCACACCCCGTAGAGCGAGCTGATGACTCTTGACGGTCTTCGTTCTGATGCATGAGAGCCCGACCCGTTCATGGACGGTGGCGCAGTTGGCGAAAGAAGCGGCACTCTCGCGCTCGGCGTTCTTCGAGCGTTTCAACCGTGCGGTGGGCGTCGCCCCGATGGAATACCTGCTCGCCTGGCGCATGGCCCTGGCGAAGAAGCTACTGCGTGACAAGGGAGGCAATGTCGCGGAGGTGGCGGAGCGCGTGGGGTATAGCTCGGCGAGTACGTTCAGCGTGGCGTTTACGCGGTATGTGGGGATGCCGCCTACGCGGTTTGCGCGCGGTGCTTGATCGCCCACGCGGCGATCGAGAGATTCAGGAGTGCCATGCATGTCCAGATGCCCGGCCCGTGCAACTCGGCAAGCGTTATATCGCGGAAGACGGGCATCCACAGTGATCCGTCACTGGTTCTCAGCAGCGCATCTTGTGCAAGGTTGTTCGCGATGTGGAAGCCAGCCACCAAAGGCAAGCTCCGTGTCATCGACATCAAGCTGGCATAAAGCAGTCCGCTGCTGCCGATCACCAGCACAGCGGGCAGCCACGGAACGCCACCAACCTTATGCGCGAGCACGAAGATGACCGTCGGTATCGTCAGCGCGGCGATGAAGCCATGATCCTGACGCAGGCGCTCCATACCGTAACTCCGGTAACCCACCTCTTCCGCGACGCCCATCGCGAACGAGGCGAGGGTGCCCGTGATGACGGCTTCCCAGCGCAGGGTGGGATTGGCCCGCCATTGAAAGGGTGCCCAACACGCCACGATGACGATCCAGGCCAACGTCAGCACCAAGCCAAATGCGAGTCCCAGCGCACAATGTTTCAGGGCTTGAGGCGTAAGTGATACGCCATAGCGCGACCAGAGCAAACCATCTCGGCGCAGGTAGACCGTCGTCAGGATCACCACCGACGTCATTACCAGCATGCATTTCAGCAACCACGCGAGGCTGGGATCGAAATGGCGTCCCGACACGACGGTTGCCAGGAACGTGCCGCCGAACGCCGCCATCGCGATGACGGCGAAGTACACCCATACGTACCAGGCGGGGCGGGGCGGCATGCAGGCACTCCGAAAGAGGGCGGTATCCGAGGTTAGGAAGGCAGCCTGTGGTTGGCGTGTGTCGTAGGTCATTCGACGTGCAGTCCTATGGGGGACAAGTATTCAATAATCTATTCACCACAATGAAAATGAATAAGTTAACTATATGAAATAATTAAACATTGATAAAAAGTATCTATTCATGTATCTATTCACGCTATGAACGTCCATTCGCAGACCAGCCGCCTGATCGATGCCTTGAGGCAAGGAGGGCCTGCGAGCGCTCGCGAGCTGGGCGAAACACTGGGCGCCTCGCAGCCCACGGTCTCGCGCTTACTCGCCGAGGCCGGTGGTCACATCGCCCGTATCGGCCGAGCACGCCGCACCCGGTACGCCGCCCTGCGTGATGTGCGTGGGTTGGGTACCCAGTGGCCGTTGTTCCGTCTGGACACGCGAGGGCAGCCCATCGCCTTCGGTCACCTGACCGCTCTCTATGGCGCCGGCAGCCTGGTGACCGTGGCCCATCCTGTCGACTGGCTCCGCGATGAATTCGCCGACGGGCTGTTCCCCGGGGTGCCATGGTTCCTCGACGATCAGCGGCCGCAAGGCTTCCTGGGGCGTCAGTTCTCCCAGCGATGGTCGCGTGAACTCGACTTGCCGTCCGACATCCTGCGCTGGAACGACGACGCGGTACTCGCGGCGCTCTTGCTTCGTGGCGGAGACGGACCGGGCGACTTCGTCCTGGGGGACGCTGCGCTTGAACGTGCACTGCAATGGGAACCTCAGCCGATCACTTCCGCTTCCCGGCATGTGCATTACGCGGAATTGGCAAGGACGGTGCTCACGGGTGAGGTCGTGGGCTCACCCGCGGCGGGTGAACAACCAAAGTTCACCGCGACGGTGGAGGACGAGGACGGCACCATCCGCCACGTCATCGTAAAGTTCAGCGAGCCGGTGGATGACCATCCCGCCGCGCGTCGTTGGGCCGATTTGTTGATCTGCGAACACATCGCCGGTGAGCTATTGGCCGAGCATGACAATTCCAGTGCCCGCACGGAACTCGTCTGGTCACAGGGTCGCCTGTGCCTTGAGGTAGCCCGCTTCGATCGCATGGGTACATACGGCCGACGCGGTTGCGTGACGTTGGCGGCGTGGAGCGACGCGCACGATGGCGAGCGCGACGATTGGCCTCGTGCGACCGCTCGCATGGTGCAAGGCGGTTGGCTCGGCGAGAGTGCGTTGGATCAAGTTCGGCAACGGTGGTGGTTCGGTCGCCTGATCGGCAATACCGACATGCACTTCGGCAACCTGAGCTTCTTCATCGACGGCCAACTTCCGTTTCAGCTCACTCCTAATTACGACATGTTGCCGATGCTCTACCGGCCCAGCACCAACGGGGCCTTGGTTCCGCGTGACTACAAGCCGGCCATGCCCACGCCTGCCGATGTGCAGTATTGGCTACAGGCGGCGGAGTGGGCCGAGCTTTACTGGCAGCGCGTGGCGGTACACGCGGAAATAAGTGGCGGCTTCCGCGAAATGGCAGCAGCGAACCATGCGGTGGTGTCACGCCTGCGGCAACGCTTCGCTCCCTAGGTTAAGCCGCCCCGCACTCCAAGGCGCTGGGCTACCCCGCACCCCAAACGACGGTAAGATGCGCCATCGCGCCAGCCCCGCAGGGGGTGCTGACGTCATGGGGGAATCCAATGAACCGCATTTACCATCTCGTGTGGAACGGAACGCTGCGTGTCGTGCAGGTCGCTTCCGAGCTTTCGTCGTCGCGTGCCGGCAGGATGGAGGGAGGCGGCGCGATCGCCCCGCGCCTGCGCCCGCTGTGGGGCGCGATGTTGACCACCAGCCTTTGGGCCGTGGGATCCCCGGCCATGGCCCAGGTCTGCCAGCCGACCGATACGACGACATGCAGCGCACAGGGTGGCGCGGCCGTCATCGACCGGGCAGGCGCGGGTGGAGCGGGCAACGGCCAGGGCGGCTTCGCGCGCTGGATCACGGGCGGTTCCGGCATCCTCCCGGTCGCCGGTGGCATGGCCAGCGGCGGAGTGGGTGGCGCCGGTGGCACGGGTAACGATAACGGCTCGGTGTTCGTCCCCGGTGGTGCCGGGGGCGCGGTCGGTACCGTTTCCACGACGCAGCCCATCGTGGGAGGCCGCGGTGGAGACGGCACCCCCGATATTCACGTTCCCGGCGGCGGCGGTGGCGGTGGCGCGGGCGTCTATGCGAACGCCAATTACTCGGTTCTGTTGAATGCTCCGGTCACTGGCGGCGCGGGTGGCACCGGGGGAGTCCCCGCTGCCAATAGCGCGGCGGGTGGCGGTGGCGGCGGTGGTGGCGGTACCGGCGTCGTCATGCTCGGGGACAGCAACCAGCTCCAGGTCGTTCCGGGTTCGTCGATCGTGGGCGGCGCTGGCGGTGCAGGCGGATCGCAGGCCACGGGAATCGCGTTCGGCGGTAGCGGTGGCGGTGGTGGCGACGGTGCGCTGCTCTTCGGCGCCGACGCCTTGGTATCCAACAGCGGCACGATCCGCGGTGGGGCCGGCGGCGCCGGCGGCGCGGCGCAGACGAGCGGTCTGGACGGTGATTCCGGCGCCGGCATCCGTGCCCAGAATGTCCGGTTCGGGCTTGCCAACCTCAGCGGCGCACTCATCGCAGGCGGAAACGCCACCGGCAACGGTGCCGCCGGTATCGGCGTGGTGACCCAGCAAGAGGCGCATATCCAGAACTCCGGAACCATCGCCGGTGGCCTCACGGCTGGCGGCGGATATGCGACGGCGGTCCTCTTCAACGGCACCGGCAACCTGCTGACCTTCCAGCCCGGATCGGCCGCACACGGCGCACTCGAAGTGGCCGATGGCGGTAGCGCGCAGGTGATCGCGGCAGCCGACGTATCGATCGACGCGGTGAAGCTCGACGGCATCACGCCTGGCAACGCGGCGATCACGCTGACGCCCAACAACGGCGTGCTCGACATCGCATCGATCGTCGGTACCGGCAACGTCACCAGCAATGGCGGAAATGGATTGAGCCTGCACGACGCCAATGTCGATGGCTCGCTGACCTTCGGTCATACCGGTGGCACGACCCTCGACGGCACCGTGCGATCGACCGGGTCGCAAACGTACGTGTCTCCCATCACGTTGGCTGGCAACAGTGCACTCTGGGGCATGACCACAGCGAGCATCGACGTGCAGGGCAGCATCGATGGCGCGCAAGCGCTGACGATTGTCACGCAGGGCGCCGCGACCCTGCAGGGCGCCGTCGGCAGCACCCAGGCGTTGTCGAACCTGATAGTGACCTCCGGCACATTTGCTGCCAACAGCATCCGCGCGGGGGCGCTCAGCCTGTCCACTGCCGCGGGTGGCATCACCCAATCGGGAGCCTTCGTCGTATCGGGCGCGACGACCCTCTTCGCGAACGGCGATGTGACGCTGACCAACGCGGGGAATTCGTTCGGCGGCGGCGTCACCGCGCAAGCTCGCAGGATCAGCCTGTCCAGTACGGGCAACCTCTCCGTCGGCACCGTCACCGCGACCGTCTCGGCCGATCTTTCCGGCGATAGCGGGATGAACTTGACCAGCGACATCACGGCGCCTGTTTCCTTGTCGCTGAACGGCAGCCAGGGAAGTGTCACCCAGACGGCGGGCTCGATCGTGGCGACCACGCTTACCGCGAATACCGCCGGCAACATCAATCTGTCGTCCGCCGGCAACGCGATCAGCGTGCTTGGCGACGTGGCCGCCGGCGACTTCAGCCTTGCCAGTTCGAGCCCGCTCACGGTGGCCGGTGCCCTCGTCGCCCAGCGCGTGACGTTCGCCGTGCCCTCGGGCGTCGTGGTGACCGGCTCGATTGACGCCGGCCTGGTGACGGACATCGATGCCGGAAGCTCCCTCGCCATAGGCAACGGCGGTCTGACCGGCACGCTGAATGGCGACGTGGCCAACAACGGCGTGCTGACCTTCAATCGCACGGGCACCGTCAATTTCACGGGTGCGTTGGGTGGCAGCGGCCAGTTGATCCAGCAGGGCAGCGGCACGCTCCTGTTCGACGGCGACGCCACGCCCTTCCTCGGCAGCACCCAGGTGCAGGCCGGCAAACTGGTGGTCGGCAGCGTCGCGGGCAGCAACGCCGTGCTGGCGGGCGACGTGAGCGTGGCCAATGGCGCCATCCTCGGTGGTCATGGACGCATCGATGGCGACGTGACGATGAACACCGGCTCGGTGCTGTCGCCGGGCAATTCCATCGGCACGCTCACCGTCGACGGCGACCTGACGATGGCGCAGGGCACACGGATGGATGTCGAGCTCGGCGCAGCGGGTAACGGCGACAAGGTGGTGGTGAACGGTGACCTCGCCTTGAATGGCGTCGCGCTGGACGTGGCCGATGCCGGTGGCATGGGGCCGGGTGTCTACAACATCTTCTCGTACACCGGCGCGTTGACGACGAGCAATGGTGGCCTGTCGTTCGGTACGACACCGGCCGGCCACGCGCTGCAACTGCAGACGCTGACCGGCGCGAAGCAGATCAATATCCTCGACGTCAGCAACACCACCTTGCAGTTCTGGAACGCCAACGGGCTGGCCAGTCCCACGCAGATGGGCGGTGGTGACGGCACCTGGTCCACCACGTCGCCGACGTGGACCGACCAGGACGGCAGTATCACGGGCGCCATGTCGCCGCAGCCGGGTTTCGCCGTGTTCGGCGGTGCCGCGGGAGCGGTTGCCGTCGACGGTGGATCGGGCCAGGTGAGCGCGACGGGTATGCAGTTCCTCAGCGACGGCTATCGCCTGAGCGGAGATCCGATCCTGCTCACGTCGTCCAGTGGCACGCCCATCATCCGCGTGGGTGACGGCAGCGCCACGAGTGCCGGCTACGTCGCCGCCATCGACTCCGTGCTGGAAGGCACGCAGGGGCTGGCGAAGAACGACGCGGGTACGCTGGTGCTCGGCGGCATCAACACGTATAGCGGCGATACGATCGTCAATGGTGGCACGCTGTCCGTCGCGGACGACCGCAACCTCGGTGATGTGGCGAACGGCGTCACCTTGAATGGCGGTGCCTTGCGTATCACGGGCACTACCTACGTAGCGACCGATCGCGACCTCGCCTTGACCAGTGGTGGTGCCGTCGACATCGCCGATGCCTCGAATGTATTCACGTGGAACGGTGACATCACGGGCGCAGGCTCGCTGGAAAAGCGCGGCGCGGGAACGCTCGTGCTCGATCATGCGAATGCCTATACGGGCGGCACGCTGGTCAGCGCGGGAACCTTGCGCCTCGGCGATAGCGGTGCGATCGGCTCGGGGGCCTTGTCGCTGGGTACCGGTAGCACGCTCGCGCTCGCGACGGATGGCCTTGCGCTGACGAACGCGATGAGCCTTGCCGGCACCGCCTCGATCGATGTCAGCGGTACGGATACGGCCACGCTCAGCGGCGTCATCGCCGATGCCACGGCCGCGGGTGGCTTCACCAAGACCGGCACGGGCGAACTCCTGCTGATCGGCGACAACACCTATACCGGCACCACGACGATCGACGCCGGCACGTTGCACGTCGGCGACGGCGGCACGCACGGTTCGATCGTCGGTGACGTCGTCGACCACGGCACCTTGCTGCTGGATCGCTCGGACGATGTGACGTATGCAGGGGTGTTGTCCGGCGAGGGTGCGTTCCGCAAGCTCGGCGCGGGTGCGTTGCACCTTACCGGGGATAGCAGCGCCTTCACGGGCGATACCGCTTTTACCGGTGGCACGCTGAAGTTGGATGGCAAGCTCGGCGGCAAACTGTCGATGGCCGACGGCACCGTTCTTAGTGGTACGGGTACGGGCGGTAGTGTCGCCTTGCAGTCGGGCGCCGAAGTGTCACCGGGCGGCACCGGCGTGCCTGCGACGCTTTCCTTCACGGGTGATCTCACCATGGCCGCCGGCACGCGCTACACCGTGGACGTCACGGATGCGGGGCAGGGCGATCGCATCGATGTCGCCGGCCACGCCAGCCTCGCGGGCGGATCGGTGGTGAGCCTGGGCACGGGTGGCAACTGGGGTACGTCGACCACGTATACGATCCTCTCCGCCGCCGATGGCGTAAGCGGCACGTTCGGCGCCGTCTCCACGGACCTCGCCTTCCTCACGCCATCGCTGGCGTATACGGCGAATGCCGTGAACCTCACGCTTCGCCGGAATGCCGTGGCGTTCCCCGATGTGGCGCTCACGCGCAACCAGCGGTCAGTGGCGGGCGCGACGGAAGCGCTTGGTGCCGGTGCGTCCGCCTACGATGCCATTCTCCGGCTCGACGCCGCCAGCGCACGTGTCGCCTTCGACAGCCTTTCCGGCGAGATTCACGCCAGCACGCGCACGGCTATCGCGGACGACCAGCGTTACCAGCGTGAGGCCATCAATAACCATCTGCTCAATACCGATGCCGCCCGCGACGGCGAAGGTGTCTCGGCCTGGGCATCCGCCTGGGGTCATTGGGGCAATCACGACGGCGATGGCAACGCCGCGCGCATGAGCGCGAACGGCGGCGGCTTGCTGGTGGGTGCGGATACCGTCGTCGGTTCGACCACGCGTGTCGGCTTCGCGCTGGGCACGGGGCAGATCTCGGCCTCGACGCCCGCGCGCGATGCTTCCGCCGACGTGCGCACGCGTACCGCCGGTTTGTACGCCGGTGGGCGTGAGGATGCGTTCCAGTGGCAGGCGGGCGCCTTGTACGGCCAGCAGAAGATCCGCACGCATCGCACGGCCACCGTCGGTGATCTCTCCACCCGCATCGGCAGCGATGACGATGCGCACGCCGCGCAAGGCTATGTCGAAGGCGCCTACGTGATCGACGGTGCGCGTGGCTCGTGGGCACCCTTCGTCAACCTGGCCTACCAGCAGCTGCGCACGCCAACCATCCACGAGCACGGTTCGATCGGCGCCCTCGACGTCGACGCCGACCATTCTCACCAGACCTTCGGCACGCTCGGCCTGCGCGGCGAGGCGAAGCTGGGTGACACCGGCACGGCGGTCTTCGGCAGCCTGGGCTGGCGCCATGCCTGGGGCGATGTCGACTCCACCGCACGCATGCGCTTCGCGGGTACTGGCACTAGCTTCGACATCCAGGGCGTTCCCATCGCGGACGATGCGGGTGTGGTCACGGCGGGGCTGCGTTTCCGGCCTGCGCCGAGCGTTACTGTCGACGCGACGTACAGCGGACAGTTCGCGGGGGATGCGAAGGACCAGTCGGCGCGGTTGAGTCTGAGCTGGTCGTTCTGACTTTGAA
>Ga0182006_1000523_pt1 | contig 29164 bp, 16 predicted proteins | sample Sormic07211104_1_FD_123022 | JGI IMG/M metagenome (GOLD analysis project Ga0182006, IMG submission 123022) | Rhizosphere microbial communities from Sorghum bicolor, Mead, Nebraska, USA - 072115-104_1 MetaG | ecosystem: Host-associated > Plants > Roots > Rhizosphere | place: USA: Nebraska...
AACTTTTGGGCAACCGGGCTTTGGTCGGGCAGAAAAGATCAATAGCGACTGGCGTTTTCACCTGGGTGATATTAAGGACCAAACAGTGTCAGTCGATGCCAAGAACACCTGGCAAAGCATCCAGCTGCCACATGATTGGAGTGTTAAACAGGCCTTCAGCCCAACTTATGCCAGTGCATCCGGGTATCTACCCGGAGGAATAGCCTGGTATCAGAAGACATTGAACATTTCTAAAGAAGATGAAGGAAAAAAACTATACCTCTATTTTGAGGGGTTATACAACCGAAGTGAAGTCTTTGTGAATGGCCGGTCTGTAGGTAAACGCCCCAACGGTTATATTTCGTTTAGTTACGACATTACCTCGTATCTTAAATATGGTCAGGAAAATCAGATCGCTGTACGGGTTGACCACAGTCAGGACGCAGACTCCCGCTGGTACACTGGCTCGGGGATTTACCGCGATGTATGGTTGGTTCGTGCAAATCATATCCATTTGGAACAATGGGGAGTATATGCTTTTCCTGAAGTAAAAGGTAAGAAAGGTACGCTACATGTACAAACTAGTCTCACAAATGAATCGGGATCAACCGGTAATATTTCTGTACTCCATGAACTGATAGATAAAAATGGAGCAGTGGTGGCGAAGAAAACAGCTAAATCTACACTTGAAACAGGAAGCAGGAGCGAAATAAAATCGACCTTGGATGTAAAAAATCCTGATTTATGGAGCATAGATATTCCAAACTGTTATACCCTGCGTACAACGGTGACTCAGGATAACAAAGTCATTGACCAGTCTAGCATAGTAACGGGTTTCCGTACCTTTACTTTTGATCCGGATAAGGGTTTTGCACTCAATGGTGAAGGAATGAAAGTAAAGGGGGTATGTTTGCACCACGATTCAGGTGTGTTAGGTGCAGAAGTATATCCTGCTGTGTGGCGCCGTCGTCTAATGACTTTAAAGTCTTTAGGAGTTAATGCGATCCGTACCAGTCATAACCCTCAAGCTTCTTCACTATATACGTTATGCGATGAATTAGGGCTGCTGGTGATGGACGAAGCTTTTGACGAATGGGAGTTCCCAAAGCGTAAGTGGCTTCAGGGCTGGAATACAGGGGTTCCTGGATTTCAAGGAACCTTTGACTTTTTTAAGGAATGGGGCGAAAGGGACCTTGCAGACCTGGTTAAACGGGATCGCAACCATCTTTCTATATTTGCATGGAGCATTGGTAATGAGGTAGATTATCCTAACGATCCATACTCGCACCCTGTGCTTGCTGGTACCCGTGAAAATGGCTTCACCCAGCCCATCTTTGGCGGTTATAAGAAAGATGCACCTGATGCTATGCATTTAGGTGATATTGCTCAGAAGCTTGCTGCTGTGGTTAGAAAATACGATAGGAGCCGTCCTGTAACGGCTGGACTGGCAGGAGTTGCCATGTCTAATGAAACAGCCTATCCAGGGACGCTGGATATTGCAGGCTATAATTATACCGAAAGCCGTTATCTGCAGGACCATAAACGTTATCCGAAACGGGTGATTTTTGGCAGTGAAAACCGTCATGACTTTGAGGCATGGAAGGCTGTGAAAGACAATGAGCATATTTTTGGTCAGTTTTTGTGGACTGGAATAGATTATCTGGGCGAATCCGGCCGTTGGCCATCACGTGGTTTCTATTCCGGATTGGTGGACTTTGCGGGTTTTATCAAGCCAAGGGGCTATTTTCGTCAATCTCTCTGGTCTGATAAGCCTATGGCTTATCTGGGTACTTATCCTCTTAAAGGTGGGGGTGCGGCTACAGACGTGTGGTCGGTACTGGAATCAGAGCAAGGGCAGCAGAAGGCGGAGCTTCCTTCTATGGATGCCTGGCCGGTCTGGAATTATCAGAATGGACAATTGATACGGGTAGTTTGTTATACGAATGCAGAAAATGCGCGGCTGGAGTTGAACGGACAGGTTGTTGGAGCAACCAAGGCCTATGATCAGAAACATGGGATGATCTATTGGGATATTCCTTATGCTGAAGGTAAATTAGAAGTAGTGGGAATGGATGGGAAAGGAAAGGAGACGGTTCGCCATACACTGCAATCGAGCAAACGCCAAAGGGCGATTAACATATTACAGGGGGACCGGTTAGAGGTGGATGCAAAGAATGGCCTGGTACAGATAGAGCTACAAATTGTTGATGAGGATGGAATTCCAGTACCGCTTTCTGATGATGAGATTACCTGCGATATTGTTGGGAATGCCCGGCTGCTTGGTATGGAAGCGGGAAATAATTCGGATATGAGTGATTATACGGATAACAAACAGCGTGTTTTTCATGGCAAGATGATTGTTTATATACAGGCTAATGGTGGGGCTTCTGACGAGTTATCTGTACGTTTTACTGCGCCGTGGCTTAAAACGGCAATGGTTAATATAAAACTGCTCTAAGCAAAGTTTTTGTTTTGAAAATAGGATTTATGGCCTCTCTGGACCTTACAGGCCCTGAGGTTCGGCCATTAAATCCTATTTTCCTGGGTGCAGACCTGGCAAGATTGAAATTAAAAAAGCTCTGGATTTTTTTGGTTTTTTTATAATGATTTCTTCCGGATGTTATAGGTCTTGTTAGTTCCTTTCTTGCACTTGATTAGAAAGAAAGGCTGGCTTTCATTGATTTCTGTGATTTCAAATAATCCATATTTGCCGAATTCCGATGTTATGGAGTTCTTGTCATAAAAATACAGCTGTGCTCCCTCGAATATTTCGTAGCGGTCTTTACTGATGAATTTGCCTTGTTTGTAGGTGGAAGCTTCTTTTGAAATTGCTGTAAAGACCATATAGCCATTCTCTGACAGTTGGTTGTAGCAGTCGAGAATTAGTTTTTTTCTTTCATTTTCGTTCAGTAAATGGATTAAGGCATAACAAAATATGCCACTATACAGATCGTTGTTAAATGGCATATCGGTTACGGAACCATGATAGATAACCATATCTGTTCCATAGTGTTTTCTTGCCATTTCAATGGCTGTTTTTGAAATTTCAATTCCGGTTACTGTTATTCCGATTTCCTTGAAGATCTGTGCGTTTCGTCCGTAACCAATCCCGGGTATCAGGATGTTTGTTACTGACTTTTGGACAAAGAAATCCTTTGTTAATACAGCAGATTTTGCAGGTTCGAAGCCCCACATTTCTTTTTTTCCGCCAAAGGCTGATTCCCAAAATTCTGGTTTTTCGGTTTCATTCGTCGTCATCTCAGTTCATTTTGTTGATTATGCAATTTAGCAAGAAAAACACAACAATCTATTTACAGAAAGGGTAATTGTATGCGGTTCGTAAAGCTTTTTCCCGGTCATGGCTTATCCCGATTCGCCTGATTTACGGGCATATTCTCCCGGACTCATTCCGGTGTGTTTTTTGAACTCTGAAAAAAATACACTTCTCGACCTGAATCCGGCTTCGGCTCCAAGAGCCTCCAGGGTAAAGTGTTTCCAATCCGTAGTGTTTTCGAGTCTTTTTTTAACCAGATCTATCTTTAAAGAATGGATAAATTGGATAAAGCTCTTGTTGTGTTTATTCCTGATCAGGTGGTTCAACTGATGTGCTGGTATTTCCAGAATATGGGCCATTTTTTTTAGCGTAATGGTTTTTTGCAGGAAATCTTTGTGTTTGGCTATATGTGCATCCAATTTTGCATGTAGCTGTATACATTGTAGCTGGTCGCTTTCTATATCCAGTTCCTTGTTAACTCTTTGAAGTGTTTCCTTCCGTATGTCTAAGTAGTTTGCCTGATAAACGAGCGGGATTCTTCCTATATGGTCAGGAATTGAGGCCAAAAGGTATTGGTATTTTTCTTTTGCAGTGCCTAAACGAATCATATTGGAACGTTCATGAGCTTCCTGAAAGCAACGTTCCATAATACAGCGCATAATGATGTTCATTTCAGGATATTGCTGATAGAAATAAAGCATATCTTTTGCATTTAAACCCACCAGCAGAGAGTCTTCTATGGCAAATATGCTGTCGTCAGATGGTTTATATCCATACATACCTGAAACGGAGGTCACAAAGTTTCTGTCTGGAATAATGAAACTGGTAAGTTGTTTGTTATTCCTGTTGGTAGTTGATATCAGGATGCCTTTCACGAGGAAGTAAAAGTGATTGCAATATTCTCCTTGTTTAATCAGGTAATGATCTTTTTTGAGTTCACGGACTTTGAGTAACAGATCGAGTTCTGCTTTCAACTCTTCGCTAATAGGGGAATAGGCAGCAAAAACATCAATTAATTGATTGGCTGGATTTGAGGCGTTACCAATTGGAGATAACTTTTCTTGCATGTTGAATTACAGATATACATCTAACGAAAATATTGTAACTTAATTATAGTGCAAGTTATGTTTATTAATAATACAGTATGTTAAATTCGAAATAAATAATCATGAATATTTGACTGCAAAAATTTGTAAGGATATTTTCGCTACCAAAAGACAGTATAAAGCGCTGTTAATATACCGATAATCAATATAGACCCCAATGCAAAGCTGGTACTGATCTTAAACATAGAGCTGTCAACTTTAATCGGATCAGTCAAGACTTCCTTTTGTGGCCTGCTCAGGCTAATAATGATCATGAGGAGCACAATAACAACAAAATCAATTCCCATTCTATCTAAAAAGGGATAGTCTGGAAATGAACCATTTGTCCACACCGGCAAGAACTTTAAGACTGTTGATAGAGGAATGGTCACAAGTGCCCCAGCCATGGCTGCTGCAGTAGTGGTCCTTTTCCAATAAAAGCCTAAAAGAAAAATAGCCAATACACCAGGAGAGATGAAACCGACATATTCCTGGATAAATTGATAGGCCTGATCTAATGATTTTAATGATGGTGTAACTATTGCTGCAATAGTCATGGAAATAACAACAGCCCAGCGACCTACCAACACCATTTTTCTGTCTGTAGCCTCTTTATTAAAATACTTCTTATAGATATCAAGCGAAAAGATTGTTGATATACTATTGGCCTTGCCCGCCAGAGAAGCTACAATAGCTGCAGTAAGTGCTGCAAAAGCAATACCTTTTAATCCTGGAGGTAATAAATTCATTAAGGTAGGGTAGGCATGATCGGGTTTGAGTACACCCGCATCTGACATTTCTGCATGAAATAAGCCCTTGTTATGCAATACAAACATAACAATGCCTGGCAGTACAGCAATTACCGGTACCAATAATTTAAGAAATGCAGCAAATAAAATTCCTTTACGTGCGGTATTCAGATCAGCCCCCAGTGCACGCTGAACGATATATTGATTGCAGCCCCAATAGGCAAGATTGTTGATCAACATACCTCCTATGAGTACAGACAAACCAGGAAGTTCTTTATAATATTTGTTTGTGGAATCAAATATCATATGAAAATGATCAGGTGCTTCCTTTCGTAAAACAGAAAGTCCCTTGAAAATACTATTGCCAAATCCATACTCATTAGACAGTAAAGACAAGGCAAGATAGGTTGTAATAAGTCCACCAATAATCAATACCAGAACCTGGACTACGTCAGTATAACCAATTACCTTCATTCCACCCAAAGTCACAATAACAGAGAAGATACTCAAACCTACAATACACCATTCAAAATCGATACTTGATATGGAGGAGATGGCCAAGGCACCCAGATATATGATTGAAGTAAGGTTAACAAATATATACACCAGTAACCAAAATACGGCCATAATGGTGCTTACCTTATCATTGTACCGTTTTGATAAAAACTGAGGCATTGTAAAGATCTTATTCTTCAAATAGACGGGAATGATAAAGATGGCTACAATGATAAGTGTGGCAGCAGCCATCCATTCGTAAGAAGCAATTGCCAGGCCTAATGCAAAACCCGAACCGGACATGCCAATAAAATGTTCAGCCGAAATGTTAGAGGCAATTAATGATGCACCAATAGCCCACCAGGTCAATGATCCTTCAGCCAGGAAAAAATCCTTTGAACTGATATTTTTAGTCTTTTTTTTATGGTAGATATAATAACCATAGCTAGACACAGCGATCAGGTAAATAAAGAATATAATGTAGTCGGTGGTTTGTAACTGGTTCATTATTTGGTTGCTTAGGTATGTTGATTTAATTAGTTAGAACAGATAGACCTGGTTCATTAACTTCCGGTATTTTTTGTGCATTTGCAGAGCTGTCTGTATTGGCTCTCCAATGGTTTCGACCGGATAGTCTTTTCGTTGGTTTACCCAGTTCCATTCCCATTCGCTAATCTGATTATCAAATTCTTTTAAATTGATTTCTTGTTGCTGTTGTAAACTGTTGTCCAGTTTCTGAAAAAACTGTTGCCACCGGGGTTTATAAAAATCATTGATCAATCCGCTCCATTGCCTGCAGGCATACTCGTGTAGTGGATTTTTTGCATTGCCCCATAGCGTAATCAGATCTTTTGCATTCATTTCATAGAGGGCTTTCTCGGCTTCATTATTACCCCAACGACGGGCGTCAGCTACCCAAGGCCCTAGAAGGAAGTCCTTTCTGGTCGCCAACAGGCGATCTATATCTGTTAGGAGCTGAATAAATTTCTGACTGCTCCTGCGAAAAGCGATAAGGTCTTTATTATGATAATCATTTACAACCTGTTGTTGAAGCTCTAATGCATAATTGGCCAATACTTGTCTTGTCACATCAATAAGATCATATTGAAACCCATCACTGTTTTTGCAGCTAGGGGATGCCTGGATCAGTTCATCCCATGCTGGAAGTAAATCTTTTGGATGGTAGTTTAAACGTGTATTCGTCCATCTGGTCAGGCTGTCTAAAGTTGGACGGGCTTGAAAAATAGATTCGGCGCCATCCCTTATGTATCTGTCTTGTGGTACGCTATAGGCAGTTTTGTGTAAAATATCCCAGGCCTTTAGTGCATGAGCATCGCTTCTTCCATATCGATTACGGATGAAATTTGGAAGCCAGAGACCGAGATCAATAGCTTGATTTTGCCAGGTATGCGCTGTCATTAATTCATAAAGTACCGGATTTTGTTCTATTCCCTCCATGGTCAGGCCAATTCCTACCAGATTGCCGCTTTTAGGGTCGTTCAGAGCACCAGATGGAGCAGAAGCGACTACATCCATCCGACCAAAGAGGTTGGTATTACCTCCAAAATTGTGCAACATATTCCAAATCCATGGTTTGCCATAAAAGGCATCTGTACGTTTCCAAACCGGCTCAATTTCTGTTGCGAGGTCAAGAATAATCATTTTGTCGTTTGGTACAGCTTTCAGCAATGCCTCGGTTTGAGGCTCTTTCCAAAACTTACGGTCACTATAAAAAAGCCAGCCCTGCATTACCCAAACAGCGGCACTATCGGCTTGCGACATGCCATCATACACTCTTTTACTCAATTTCCCCAAAAATACAGGATCATCAGATGGAGGCTCATTTTCGTTAAATGTATCTGCTGAATAGAGGTGATCTGTGCCCAACAGTTCTGTTTGTTTCTGTAGAAAACGTTTGCCAATTTCAGCAAACATTGGGTCTTCGGAATCGAGGATATAGGTATCGGCGAAACCGTTTGTCCAATTGGTGTTCTTTAGTTTTGCAAGAGGAAATTTAGTTTTAAAAGCGGCGGGAACATGGCCTGTGAAGGCAGGGAGAACAGGTTTCATGCCTAGAGCTCTCTGGCGGGCTAAGATCTTTTTTTGCAGGTCAAAATGGCTTTTCATCCAGGATACCGGAAGAGGGCCGCCCCAGCCATCAATATTACCCATCCAGAACCAGGAAAAATAAGCAGGGCCAGTAAAGAAACCTTTCAGATCATCGTCGTTAAAGCCCATCTCTTTGTACAAAAGGTACCAGGTATATTCTTCTCCTGTAATGGCTAAAGGCATATTGATGCCATGTAGGGCCATCCAATCAATTTCTTTTTCCCAACGAGACCAATCCCACCAACTCATGCTGTAGTTGAACGTGCAATAGTTGAGGTAATACCGGTATTGATAAGGTGTATTTTTTCTGATCTTCTTTTGTACCAATGGCAGCTTTTCGGGCATGTTCAGGTTAGTGCCATTCCAGGTAACCTGGCAATGGCAGAATTCTGTTAAATAATAATATAGGGCCGAGGCGATGGCAACACCGCTGCTACCCCTCAGTACAATCTTCGGACCTTTGCTTTCGATCTCAAATACATCTCTTCCATTCTCCTGTGCAATACTTTCGGTAATAAATGAACGGTGATGGTCTGGTAGTATCCGAACAATGAGATCTCTTGAAGATTCAACGTTAGCCTGTGCAGAGGCTCTAAAACCGGTTAATATGAAAATGCTAACTGTTAAATATAGAATGAGCTTCATGTTATACTGTTAAATCTTTAAAAACCACTTTTTACTGTATAGTACTTGCAAGAGTTTGAGTTGTATAACCAGTACGCCAGTCCAAAGTAAAACCGGTTGCCAGTCGTTCGATGCTTGATTGATGATGCCCCCAAATAAAAAGAGGCTGCTGGATTCGAAGTTGACCAGACCATGCGCAGCCATGTATATGAGTATAGAATTGGTACCAATCCAGATGAAAGGCAAAGACCAGCTTTTATAGCCGGAAACGTCAATAACATAATAAAACAAAGCAAATAATAAGATACTCCATCCTCCGGCAAACAACACAAATGAGCTGGTCCACATGTTCTTATTGATTGGAAAAAATGTACTCCAGGTCAAGCCGGCAATCAGCAGGAGAATACCTGCGACAAACATCAAAAACGCTTTTTTCTGCAGACTGAATGCCATGGATTCTGATTTTAGAAACTGACCGGTGAATACACCCAGCAGGGCGGATGCAATGGCAGGAAAGGTAGATAGGAGGCCCTCCGGGTCGTATGTGCCCCGGTGTAATTTGCCGGGTAAAAATGTCCGGTCGATATAAGCAGAAAGGTTTCCTTCCGGGGTTAAAACGCCTGCTCCATATCCTGGTACAGGGATAAGCAGGAGGATGGCACAATATCCCAAAAGGATACAGGCAAACCATAGGAGCTGGGAACGAAGAGAACAGTTGAGATAAATGATGGCCGCAAAAAATGTGGCCAGTGCTATTCTTCCAAGTACACTGGCAAATCTGGTATTTTCATATCCATTCCACTGGAGTAAACCATTAACCACCATTCCTAGTGAAATTAGCAATAATGTTCTTTTGATCAAAGCTTGGTACAACTTTTTAGTTGTAGCTGCTTTTTCGGCCGGGTTGGCTGAACTGAAATATTTATGGTAGGAAAAAGGCATAGCTACCCCGGAAATAAAAATAAAGAGCGGAAAGATCATATCGTAAAACGTGAAACCATTCCATGGAGTATGGTGCAACTGATTACTCATTCCAATCAGTAAACGTTCCATAATCGTGAGATGACCGGTGGGGGCTATTGTCCAGTCTTGTGCGTTGCGAATCAGCCCGTGTTTATTCATGACCACATTGGCCAGGCTGTGAAAAATTCCTTCTCCGCTGATGATCCAGAACATGTCAAATCCACGTAGCGCGTCAAGAGATAGTAGTCTTTTCCCCATAGAGAAAATATTTGGTTATAAATGCTTAAGTAGTTGAATTCCCCGGAAGTGTTTGCTCCCGGGGAAAGGATTTGATAGAGGTTTTGCTAATTGTACCCGTCGTTTTGTATTAATTTTGGATTCAACTGAATTTCTGATCGTGGGATAGGAAACACTCTTTTTCTTGGGTCAGCATCTGTTTTAATTCCCCATGGCTTTTCATATTGTCCGTACCGGATTAAATCATTTCTTCTCCAGCATTCCACTGCGAGTTCCCTGCCTCGCTCATCCAGAACGGTGGCTAGTGTAACCGCACCTAGCGCCCCTGCATTCGCACGCGAACGAACCTGGTTCACCAGCGATAATGGAGTTTGACCAATAGTTGCTGTAGCACCTCTTAAGATGGCCTCTGCTTTTTCCAGCAGCACATCTGCATAACGGAACATTGGAAAGTCATTACCCTGGTTTCGATCTGAACTTAAGCTGTCCGGATAGAACTTGTTGTTTCTTACACCCTGTTCATTTGCGAGTTCGTCATTGCCTATATCAAAGGTGGCTGGTATTTTCCAAACAATATCCAGGGTAAATTCGAGCTGATGTACAACCGTTCCGGAGGGATTTGGGCCATTATAATTTGCATCTAAACCAATATTGGTTGTTGTGATGTTGATCGGCGTACCGTCATTGTTATATTGCTTGCCTGCCAGGTATTGTTTTTTACGCACGTCATTGTTGTCATTAAACAATGCATAGTACTCTTTATAGGTATACATTGGACCTGCGGGGTTATAAGGCATTTTATATTTGTCTTTTAGGTTTGGATGTAATGTCCAGCGGGCGAAATATTGACCTTGCGCCTGTACCGCGTCGAATGGTACCGCAAAAATGAAATCTTTGATTTGAGGGCCATTATTTGGTTTAAACATTCCCAGGTAATCCGGATCCAATGAATATTTATTGGCTGCAATGATTTGATCACACATTTTTACTGCGTCGTCATATCTTGCCGTTCCGGTATAATACTCCGAATTCAGGTACATTTTTGCCAAAACAGCATAGGCCAGATATTTGGTAGGTCTGCCATAAGTAGCTGCACTGACTGTTTCACTTAGGTCTGGGATTTGCGCCAGTAATTCCGTTTCGATGAATTTAAAAACCTGAGCCCGGGGTTTCGTCCCTAAATCCGAATCATCGCCAAAAACGGTGGAGATCGGAATATTGCCATACATGTCCATCATATAGAAATAGGATAGAGCCCTCATGGTTTTTATCTCGGCAATAGTTTGTCTTTTCGCCGCATTATCAGCAACGTTTGCAAAAAGTGTTAACACCTTATTGCAAGTGCTTATGGTCGTAAAGCCCCATGACCAGCAGGAAGCCAGCATGCCATTATCTGCATTATAAGTATGCAGGTTTACTTGAGAGTAAGTTCCCCCATCCAGCCAGTTTCCGCCCCGCGCTACCAGTACATTTTCATCGGTACTTAAATTCATGGATAACCAGAAGGGTCTGGCTGGTCCGTTACGGAAAGCACTATAAATTGGTCCTGTAGCTGCAAGTAATTGCGCAGGTGTATTAGGAAAGTTGTCGGGTGTTAAAGTAGATGTAGGCTTAACATCCAGTTTAGTACATGCAGCAAAGCTAAATGCGGTAGCAAGCAATGCAAGCAGGCGATATTTATGATATAATTTCATCTGATTCAGTTTTAATTGATTATAACTCCAATGACAGACCAGCTAAAAAGCTGCGTGTTCTTGGATAGAAGTTGTTGGCATCTACACCAATGAACTGGCCGGACTGCTGATTGTTAATGTTCAGGCTTAATTCCGGATCTACACCCTTATATTTTGTAATTACAAACAAGTTTGTTCCGGTAATATATACCCTTAAACCATGAACATAGTTATTGTTGAACTTAAGTCTGTAGGATAAAGTTGCATTGGCCAAACGGATGAATGCTCCATTTTCAATATACCTGGTAGAGTAAAGGTTGGCATTTCTGTCGTTTACAGGCTCACTCAATGTCAATTCCGGAACACCATGTACTGATGCCTGACCAGGTTGGTTAAAACCAGCAAGTGATGCATTCATTATTTTATTGCCACCCTGACCGCGGAAAAAGAAGTTTAAAGCAAATTTTTTGTAGGTGAAGTCATTTCCCCAACCAAATGTGTAAGTAGGCTGAGCATTACCTGCATAGGTACGATCATTCAGTGTTGGGGTAGTGGTTGGCTGCCCATTCGCGCCCATATATGTAGAAACACCATCCGTGCGGCCAATATACTGCAAGGTGTAGAACTGTCCAAGAGGATAGCCTGCCTGGATGATCGAAACTGTGGTGCCACTTTGTCCTGGACCTTCTGGTGATCCAGCATAAATGGTAGACAGGTTTGGAGCCAGTTCTGTTACTTTATTTTTATTAAAAGCAATATTTCCGTTTGTGGTCCAGGAGAAATTATCTGTTTTTATGGCTATTCCGGTTAGCCCAATTTCCACACCCTTATTGGTCATACCACCAGCGTTTACTGTTGAAGAACCGACCAGGTTAGTTACATTGGAAACAGGAACTACGGTAATCATGTCGGTCGTTTTCTTTTGGTAGATATCTACCGAACCAGATAGCCGGCCTGCTAATAAAGAGAAATCTATCCCTCCGTTTAGGGTTGATGTACTTTCCCATTTCAAATCCGGGTTAGGGTTTGTCGTAGGGCCTATGCCGCCAATATAGCTGCCGTTATAATAGAAACTGCCGGTTGAACTGTATTGAATTAAAGGTGTAAATGGATTGAATCCTTGTGAGTTACCGGTTTTACCATAGCCGATGCGAATTTTCAGATCGTTAAAAAGGTGTTGAGATTTCATAAAATCCTCATCTATGATACGCCATGCAGCCGAACCCGCCGGAAAGTATCCCCATCTGTTGTTTACCCCAAATGCATTAGAGCCATCTCTACGAACCGAAGCTTGTAAAAGGTATTTTCCTTTATAGTTATAGTTCAAACGACTGTAAAATGAAATCAATCTTAATGTTGAAACTTGTACATTTCCGTAATCTACCCGATAACCGTTAGGAGCTGTGCCCAGAGAAAGGTTATTTGAACCTGTTTCATCAGACACAAAATTCTGGTTGGTCGATTGGAAGCCATCTCCCGTAGTGGTTTCATCATAAGAATAACCTATCAAAGCTTTGAAGTCGTGGTCGTTCCATTTATGGCTGTAACTCAAATAATTTTCAAAAATCTTTTTGTTGTCTTCATATGTATTTCTAATAGCTTTACCACCTAAATTAGGTGCGAGCTCTGAAGCTTGGTTATAATAGGTATTCTGATCCGTTGTTCTGGTCTGATAAGCCAGGTTCAGGTTGTATAGTAACCCAAATGGCAATTGTAGTTCAGCTTTTACATTCGCCAGCATAAGTTTGATCTTTTGCTTGTAGGTGTCATTCGTGATCAATCCAACAGGATTATATCCTAACACCAGAGTTGGGTCATTGTAAAATGTACCATCTGCATTGTATACCGTCCGTGTTGGAAGGTATTGGATAACGGATTTAAATAAACTTGGATTTTGACCGTTGGAGGACGACAACGGGATATCGTTGACCAGCAAGTCAGAATTGGTTACAGAATTACTTAAAGAAAAATCGAGCTTCAGTTTGTCATTAAGTGTCTTTTGTGTTACATTAATTCTACCATTAATACGCTGAAATGAGCTGCTTTTAACCAGACCGTCATTTTGCAGGTAATTTAAGTTTCCGCCAAAAGTAGTTTTCTCGCTGCCACCACCAAATGAAAGGTTGTGACTTTGTGCAAAACCAGTGCGCAATACTTCTTTCTGCCAGTCTGTATTGCCGCCATTATCATTTGCTGGCGTAAAACTCAAGCCGTTAGCTTTAACATAATCGCGGAGCTGACTTGCAGAAGCAGTTTTAAACTGATTTGCAATACTTTCTGCCGATGCGTAAGCATCGTAAGTTAATCTCACCTGACCAGTTTTAGATTTTTTGGTTGTTACAATGATTACCCCGTTAGTAGCACGTGTGCCATAGATTGCTGCCGCAGAAGCATCCTTTAATACATCTATAGAAGCAATATCTGATGGTGAAAGCAGGTTGAAATCTGCGTCCGGTACTCCGTCAATTACATAAAATGGAGAAGACCCAGCCGCCCGCAATGATGAGGGACCGCGAAGAGTAACCGTTGGTGTAGAATTCGGGTTACCATCATTGGTAATGTTCAGTCCTGCAACTTTACCTTCCAGTAAAGCAGCCGGCGTTGCGACTACACCGGCGTTGAACTGATCGGCTTTTACAGTAGTAATGGCACTGGTCAACTCTTTCTTGGTTGTCGTACCATAGCCAACCACCACCACGTCAGACAGATTCGTACTGGCTTGTTTCAGTTTAACACTGTAGAAGGAAGCCTCTGTGATAGTGAGCTCCTTTGTTTCAAAGCCAATGGATTTCAGTGTTAAAATATCGCCTCTTTTTGCAAGGATGCTAAACGAACCATCTGTGCCCGTTGCTGTGGCTTTGGTTGTTCCTTTTATAGCTATAGATACACCTGGTAAAGGCAGGTCTGTATCATCTATTACTTTTCCTGTAATTTTTTGTTCGTGTTGTGCCAGCGCTATATTGAAAGACTGGGAAATGAATAAGATCAGCATACACACGCAGCTACGCTGAAAAAGTGCATAATCAAATCTCATACTTTTGTAAGTTTAGGTTCATAATCTGGTTGGTTTATTTGGTTTGACGTATTATTCTAAAACTTAAGCGTAACCGGAAGATATTTGGCTACAAGCTCCTGATAGTAGGGTTTTAATTCCTCCCAGCTTTTTTGATTTGGGTTTTTGGAATACAGATCATATGGATTGAAAAGTTTAACCCATTTGAACATGTCGTGGTCTTTTTCGTTCATCAGGTGTGTATAGGCATTTTCCCGGTGTTGTGAATAGAAGGAGTGATAACGCAGCATGTACAGCCCGGGTTCAGGAATATAGTTTTTCATCATATGATATACATATTCATCATGTCCCCAGGACATATGTACATTATCCAAGCCACAATTTTCTGTATAAACTCCGAGTTTGCTCTGGTAAGTTTTATTGTTAAAATCCGGATTGTCTTTGAAAAATTCAGGATATACAATCTTATCAGAATAAGCACAGCCCACAGGAAAAGTATCACCAACTACGGCCCATTGCGGCTCACCAAACAAACACAATACTTTTCCCATATCATGTATCAAGCCGACCAATACCATCCAATCCGGATGTCCGTCATTTCTAATGGCTTCTGATGTTTGAAGAAGATGTTGCATCTGATCTAAATCAATGTCAGGATCAGAATCATCTACCAGTTCATTTAAAAAATCAAAAGCATTCCAGATGGGCATTTCTTTTTTATCGAATCTTAGGTAGTCTGCTTTTTTCTGGACTACAAAATCGAAAGTCTGGTATTGATGATTTAACCTGTAAAATTCTTTTACACCATCTTTTACAGTTTCTTCATAGTTTCTGAATTTCTCTTCCTTTTTATCCTGGTTAATTACAGATGGATCTGGATAGCGGTTTAATACATCGTCTTCCCATTCATCTAAATTTTGTAATGGACCATTACTCTCTTTTGCTGCGTTGATTTGGTTAGGCTTCATTAGATTTTCAATTAATATTAATTGTTCATTCAACGTTTATTGTATTTAAAGTTGTAGTTTTAATTTGTTAGATAGTCATATTTTCTGTGATTTATTTACTTAACCGATTAAGTAAATAAATCACATCATAACCAAATTATATTATGCAAAATGGGTAACATCACAATTAAAATGCTAGCTAAAGAGTTGAATCTATCAACTGCAGCGGTTTCAAAGGCCTTAAGAGATAGCCATGAAATCAGCTCTGCAACTAAACAACGCGTTCTTGATTTGGCAAGTATACTTAACTATGTGCCTCATCCATATGCAGGTAGTTTACGGGAAAAAAGAAGTAAAACCATAGCTGTTGTAATTCCTGAAGTTGCCGACAGTTTTTTTTCACTGGCTTTGAATGGAATAGAAGCTATTGCGATAGAGAAGGGCTACCATGCGCTCATTTACCTTACGCATGAGAATCAGGAACGTGAAAAAGAAATTTTAAAAGATCTGGAATCGGGAAGGGTGGATGGGGTCATTATGTCAGTTGCCATGAAAACCAATACCTTTGATCATATTAAGCTATTACATAATAAGATACCACTTGTTTTTTTTGATAGGGTATGTGATGAAATCGATACGGCAAAAATTACAACAAATGATTATGAATGTGGTTATATGGCAACCAAACACCTGATTGAAAACGGTTGCAAAAAGATAGCACTTCTATCGGTTTCAGAATCATTATCTATAAGTTCACATAGAATGCAGGGGTATAAGCAGGCACTGCTTGATTACCAGATGGACCAGAACCTATGCCGTGTGATCAATTACAATGAAGATCTAACCAGGAATTATGAACTGTTAATTGAATTATTAAAAAGTAAGGACAGGCCGGATTGTATTGTAGCTACGGTAAGTAAAATGACAACTGAAATATATCTGGCTTGCATGGAATTGGGTATTAATATTCCAAATGATATGAAAGTGGTTTGCTTTTCTAATGATTCCACAGCGGCTATACTTAATCCCCCTTTAACCACCATTACCCAACCGGCTTATGAAATGGGAAAACTTGCTGCAACAATCTTGTTTAAAGCACTGAAGAAAAAAAACCTTGTTTTAAGTGAAGAGAGTGCTGTGATTTCTTCCGATCTTTTTGTCAGAGGCTCTACATCTACCTGAATTTATTTTACGTAATCGATTAAGTAAATAAATATAACAGATGTTGCCTGTTAAAAAGGTAAAATGCAGATTTTAGGATCGAAAAATTGAATTTCAAATCTTCCACCATTCATAATGACCAAATATTTACTTCGGTATTTTTTATGTATCGCTACTATTTTGCCAGTCGCAGGGTATGGCCAGACAACTGATCTGGTAAAGTATGTGCAAGCCCTGTCAGGTACAGCGCCCAGTACTACAATTTCAGCATTAAAACATGGGGAGGAGGGTTCTGAAAAATTTGCAAATACCATCCCGGCGGTAAGCCTCCCTTTTGGAATGACGCAATGGACCCCACAAACCAGGACTACCGAGGCGAAATGTCTGCCACCATATTTTTATGGGGATACCCTTATCAGTGGTTTTAGGGCAACGCATTGGATCAGTGGCTCCTGTATGCAAGATTATGGTAGCTTTACTTTGATGCCAATTACGGGTAAACTCCAGGCCAGGATTTCGAATTATGCCACCCCTTTTTCCCATAAGGATGAAACCAGTGGCCCCGCTTACTATTGTTTGAAACTGCCGGAGTACAACCTGGTTACGGAGATGACGGCAACTTTACGTTGTGCAATGTTAAGGTTTACAGCCATAAAAACAGATAGCTTGTATTTGCTGATTACGCCAAATAGTGATGAAAAGCAGGGCTACATAAAGGTCGATCATAAACGCGGTGAAGTTTATGGTTACAATCCTGTACACCGGATTTACCAGGGCTGGGGTAAGCCAGCGGGCTTTAGCGGTTATTTTGTAATGAAGGTAGAAAAGTTCTCTGTACGGACAGGTACTTTTAGCAGTGGCAGATTACTTCCCGCAGACAGCGTAATTAACCAGAAGGATATTGGTGCTTATCTTGGATTTAAGCTTGAAAAGGGAGAGCAGATCAGCATCAAGATAGGAACTTCTTTTACCAGTATTGAAGGTGCAAGGAAAAATTTAAATACAGAAATTTCCGGATGGAACTTTGATGTCCTTGTTAAAAAGAATAAGCAGACCTGGGAAAAAGCACTGAGCCAAACGACCATACAAACTTCAAATGAAAAGGATAAGCGAATTTTTTATACAGCACTTTATCATGCGATGCAGCACCCCAGGCTGTATAATGACATCGATGGTACTTATCCGCGATTTTCTGGTAACTATCAATTGAATAAGCTAAAGAAGGGGAATTATTATGATGATTTTTCTATGTGGGATATTTACCGGGCGCAATTGCCATTAATGGAAATTGTGCAGCCTGGACTGGTTAATGATTGGGTTCAATCGCTGATTTTGAAAGGTACTCAGGGGGGCTGGATGCCTATATTTCCATGCTGGAACAGTTATACTTCTGCTATGATTGGAGATCATGCAACCGCTTTTATTTCCTCGGCATTTAATAAGGGGATAAGGGATTATGATGTCAATGAAGCCTATCGGCTGATGTATCAGAATGCATTTACAGTGGCTAATGAAGCTGATTATAAGAACGGAATGGGCCGCAGAGCTCTCCATTCTTATCTTAAGTATGGTTATATCCCTATGCAAGACAGTGTAAAAGACGCCTTTCATAAGAAAGAGCAGGTGAGCCGCACACTTGAATATGCCTATGATGATTATGCATTAGCTGGAGTGGCTAAAGCATTAGGTAAAATGGGTGATTTTAACGCACTGATGAAGCGGGCAAATAATTATAAAAATGTCTTTGATCCGAGGGTGAAGATGATGAGAGGACGAAACAACGATGGTACATGGTATCAACCCTTCAAAGCAGACTCAAGAGAGTCCTACATTACAGAAGGGACACCTAGACAATACACTTTTTACGTGCCTCAGGATGTACCTGGACTAGCTCGTTTAATGGGAGGACGGTTTCAACTGGAAAAGGCACTCGATTCTTTGTTTGATGCCCAGGAGTACTGGCATGGTAATGAACCCGGACATCAAATTCCATTTATGTATAATTACACTTCGTCGCCCTGGAAGACCTCTACCCACGTACACCAGATTTTAGCTGAAGAGTATAGCGATGGTCCCGGAGGTTTAAGTGGTAACGATGATGCAGGACAAATGTCAGCATGGTATGTTTTTGCCGCTATGGGGTTTTATCCATTAAATCCTGTTTCTGACGAATATATGTTATCAGTTCCTTTATTTGAGTATGTCAATATAAAGTTAAGCAATAACCATGTTTTTCAAATTACGAAGCACCAGAAAAACGAAAAGGCCTCCTTTATTAAGCAGTTACGACTAAATGGGAAACCCTATTCAAAAACATTTATCCGATACTCTGATATCATCAATGGAGGAAAATTAGAGTTTTTTATGGATGAACAGCCGGACGAGTGGGGTAAATCAATAATAGATCAAGGTGCGTCTTTAACTCAATAAAACCATAAAATTATGAATGTTACAAAGAGATTTATACTCGTTTTAAACATCCTGCTGATGTGCTATACGGCTGGCTTTGGTAAAGACTATAATATTCTTGCCTATGGCGCTGTTGGCGATGGTCATCATGACGATGCAGTCGCTCTTCAAAGCGCCATAAATGCTTGTTCTGCTGCAGGAGGAGGTCGAGTAATTGTGCCTTCTGGAAAAACATACCTGGCAGGGCCATTTAAACTTAAATCTTTTGTAGAATTTTATGTAGAAACGAGCGCCAGAATATTGGCCAGTCCGGATGAGAAGATATATACAGAAAGTGCCTTTCGTGCAAACAAAGGCGAGGGGATGATGTGGATCGGAGGAGAAAATCTGGTTAATGTTACCATTTGTGGAAACGGGGTAATTGATGGAAATGGTATTTCTTTTATGGGGCCGGAACTGGAGGATTCTTACGTGCTAAAGCCCTTCCATGTAATAGACCCCAGACCACATATCCTCACCATTATTGGGGGTAAAAACATCAAAATACATGATGTTACCATACGAAATTCTGCTTACTGGACCGTTCATTTGATTGGTTGCGATGATGTAGTGATCGATAATATTACACTTCTGAATAGTTTAAAGGTTAGAAATAGTGATGGGATCGATCTTGATCATAGCAAAAATGTGCGCATCAGTAACTGCTATATCGAGTCGGGAGATGACTGTATTTGCTTAAAAAACAGACGGGAGTATGAAGAATTTGGGGCTTGTGAAAATATTACGGTAACCAACTGTACCATGAGCTCTCGCTCATGTGCCATTAAAATTGGTTCTGAAAACACCGATAAAATCAATAATGTGGTGATCAACAATTGCATCATATCGAAAAGCAACAGGGGTATTGGTATTCAGAACCGGGATGAGGGAACGGTTTCTAATGTGGTATTCTCCAATATCATTATCGATTCACATTTGTTTTCTGATGTTTGGTGGGGGAAAGCCGAGCCTATTTACGTTACTGCTTATTCACGTGCGAAGGGCAATAACAAGGATGCCGGCTGGCGTTTCCCTAAGGGACAAACGGAAGGGAAGGTAGGTGCAGTTACATCAATCCATTTCAGCAATATTAAATGCGTGAGCGAGAACGGCATATATGTAGGAGCTGAATCGGCAGATAAAGTTTCAGGGATTGTTTTTGAGGGTATAGATCTATTGGTTCGTAAAACGACAACATTGCCCGGTGGTGTTTATGACCGTCGTCCAAGCAATGTTGAGGGTTTATTGAAAGCACAGACATCTGCCTTTTTCCTGGACAAAGTGAGTAACATCACCATCAGGAACAGCGGAGTAACCTGGGGTGATCATTTACCCGATTATTTTGCTCATGTATTGGAAAGCAATGGTGTTACAGGTTTAAAAATGATTAATCTTGAAGGTGAATCTGCGTTTCCTGCTCAAATTCAGGCTATTAAAGAGCAATAATCCAAATAGCTTTTCTCATCATCAGATCAGTTTGAACATCTTCACCCAAATGGAAAATATGTTTATCGAATTCCACAAATCCGTTCTTTTGATAAAAGCCAATTGCATGGTGATTTTCTATAGGGTATAAAGAAGATAAAACAAGCCTATGTTGTCCCTATAACAAACGGCGAAAGAAAAGGCACCTGAAACGTACCTGAAACGCAGCTCATTCTGGAATTTTGATTTCAGGTGCGTTTCATATGCGAGTTACGTACCAGCTTCTCCACCCGTTGTTATAGCCAGTGCATAGAATCATGTACAAGCGTTGTACCGAGTAGTCTGAGTAGATGGAATTTTACTTTTAGCTGAAATGAACGCGCATTGTAAATCTTATCATTGCGCTTCATCAGAATTAAAAAACTATAATGGATAAATACTTATTGCAGATTGGTGCGCAAGCATTAAGAAAAGCAGCATTAAACGAAGATTCGAAAGCTTATATATTGAACAATCCTGCCTTATTTCAACTTTTTAAGAAAGCTGCTGATAGATATATTGGTGGTGAAACCTTAGAAGAAACTATAGTTAAAGTTAAGGCATTGGAGAATCAAAAAACCTCTATAGAGTTTATGGGTGAAAGCACAAGAACAGAACAGGAATCGAATCTAGCTACTCAAGAATTTATTCGTATCTGCGAACAAATCAGGTTGCAAGAGCTAAATGCTACGGTATCTCTGGACTTATCTCATATAGGTTTGGCTATCTCAAAAGAACTTTGTTTAAATAACTTAAATTCTATCTGCAATGAAGCATCTAAATCAAATATTGAAATTATCATAAGCGCAGAAGGAACCGAAAGGACAGATGCTGTTATTGATACGTATAAAAAAGCAATTAGAAACTATGGTCATTTGGCCATAACCCTGCAAGCCTATTTATACCGAACAAAAGATGATTTTGTTGAGCTTCAGAAAGAAACCGGCAGAATTAGAATTGTGAAAGGGGCGTTTGAAACTGCTGCTGGACTTTCTATGCCAAGGGGTCAAGAGCTCGATGAGGTTTATTTGGGCTATATCGATCAATTACTCGTGCAGAATCATAAATGCTCAATTGCTACACATGACGCAAAAATACAGGCAAAGGCACAGTTGCTCGTTCAGAAATATAGACCCGCAAAAGAAATTTATGAGTTTGAAAGTCTGTTTGGTATATGCAATGATCAGCTTTTCCTGCTGAAGGATCAGGGTTATCAAACCAAGTTATACTTTGTTTATGGTAAGGAGTGGTATTTATATCTGTGCAATAGAATTGCAGAATATCCGATGAATATATTTCAAGCTTTAAATGACATTATACAATAAATTGTCTTATATAATAGGGTGAGACAGTTGATTTAATTTTGAATTGACTATACACACAAATTTTTTATTTCTGTCTGAACTATACAAGTTGTATTTTGGTCGGATTGCAAGTTGCAACTTCCAGTCAATTTTTTTGATATTCTTCAATTGAACTTATATCTTTAAAATACCTGGGCGTATAATGGAAAATGAAGACCAAATATTACTTGATCAACTTAAAGGCGGTGACTATGCTGCTTATGAGCGGATTTTTAAGAAATATTACAAAGTCCTTGCTACGAAAGCCTACTTTATGCTCGATGACGATATGGAGGCTGAGGACCTGGTACAGAACCTTTTTATTTCCATCTGGCAGAAAGAACTTTTCCATAATGTAGATATTTCTATAAAAGCTTATTTGCTCCGTTCCGTTCACAATCGTTGTTTAACAGCGCTTAGAGATAGAAAGGTATCTGAGCGCAGGCTTAATCAATATACGGAAGAACAATACCGGCAAGGAGTAGAGGACGATGAAGCAGCCCCACAAGGATATGAAGGAAACTTTGATCTGCTATTTGAACAATTACCTTCTCAGCGCCAAAAAGCGTTTAAACTGGTTTACCTGGAAGATAAGAAATATAAGGAGGCAGCAGAGGAAATGGGACTCTCTGTGAATTCCATTAAGACCCACTTAAAACTGGCTGTAAAGGCCTTGCAAAAAATGCTGATTAATTTTAAATGAAATATTCACCTGATTATCGCTTAATTGCGTCTAATGTATAGAAATGGAATATAACGAGGAATATATACAAGGTCTTTTATTTGAAAAGGTAACCGGAACGATCAGTGAACAGGATAACCTTGTTGCCGAAGAAGCCATTTTGAACGACGCCGGGGTGAAAAAGTTCTGGGAACAGCTCAAGGAAAAAATGGACAGTCCTAAAGGCAATGCATTCTTTTCCAAGCTGGATACAGATCGTGCCTGGGACAAAACGGAAATAAACCTACATGAGCAGCCAGGTTCATTTTTTAGCAGAAATAGATGGATGTTAAGCGGCGCAGCCGCCTTGCTGGCCATAGCAATTCCGCTAGCATGGTATTTTGGTGCAATACACCAAAATAAGTCAGCATCACAGGAAAAAGCATTTAAAGATGTATACCTTAAAACCGAACAAGGAAAAACAATTGATCTGGCCAATAATCAGCAAATTACTTTAGGCGAAACCCAAATCAGCACAAAACAACAAGAACTGAGCTACGCCTCGGGAAGTGCCAAAAGTGTGGAATGGGCTACGCTGATGGTCCCGGCAACAAAAGACTATAAAATCAAATTGTCTGATGGTACCGTGGTTTGGCTGAATGCTGCGTCTAGTCTGCGCTTTCCTTTCCAGTTTGGAAAACAAACAAGGGAAGTTTATTTAACAGGAGAAGCCTATTTCGAAGTGGCAAAGAACAGCCAGCAGGCCTTTATTGTGCACACTTCTTATGCAGACATCCAGGTGCATGGAACTTCCTTTAATGTAAATGCCTATACGGCCCAGCATTTTACAACAGCGCTTGTGGAAGGATCCGTTTCTGCAAAGAAAGATAATCAGGTGATCAGATTAAATCCTGGAGAAGAAGCTGTGATGGGAAAAGCGCAGCTTGAAGTTAGGCCATTTGACCCCCAGGAGGTTCTTTCCTGGAGAAATGGGACTTATTCTTTTCATAACGAATCCTTATCGCAGATCTCTCAAGTCTTAAGCCGTTGGTTCGATGTTAAAATTATTTGGCAGAATCCGGAGGTTTCCCAACAAACTTTTACAGGTGAAATTGATAAAAACTTGCCATTGGATGTTGTGATTAGTAATTTAAAACTGTCGTCAGGGATGCAGGCGGAGCTTAAAAATGGAACATTGACCTTTAGATAATTTTTTTTCAAAATACCATTCACCCATTCGGGTAAAAGCGGCGTCTTAAAGCAAACCTAATATAAACTTTAAATGTATGCTTAAAAAACTTACCCGATTAGGCCGGCTGTCTTTGCCGGTTATTTTGATGTTGTTTGTTTTGTTACCCGTTAGCGCGAGCACGCAGGCGACTAACAAAATCAGCTTTAAAGGCAAGAACATCACAATGGCAACACTCTTTAAAGCCATTAAAAAACAGACTGGTTTAACGGTATTCTATAGCAATAAATTGCTGAATGATGCAGAAAAAGTTACCGTGGATTTTCAGCAGAGCGAACTGGACGACGTAATGAAGACTGTTCTTAAAGGGAGAGGGCTGAACTGGTTATTTAAAGAAAAATACATCATATTGCAAAAAGCAAGTCCGCAGGTTCTTCCGGTAGACAATAAGCCAGATCAGGGGGCAGGGAATAGTATCCGGCAACATGTCAGGGGAACTGTGACCGATGTTTTTGGGATACAAATGGCAGGAGTGGGAGTAAAGGTCAAAGAAACCAATGCTGCAACCCTTACTGATCAGGCTGGCCGTTATACGATTGAAGCAAACCAGGGAAACACCCTTATATTCTCCTATGTTGGTTTTATTCCACAGGCAATACAGGTTGGTAACCAGACCAGTATTGATGTGAGGTTACAGGAGGAGGATAACAAATTAACGGAAGTTGTTGTGGTTGGCTATGGTACGCAGAAAAAGGTGAGCCTGACAGGCGCTGTTTCCACAGTTTCCGGAAAAGACCTTGCTGCACGTCCAATGGGGCAAACTTCGGCCGCCTTACAAGGTATGGCGCCGGGTGTAACAGTTCAACAGGTCTCTGGTCGCCCTGGTAATGATGCTGGAACCATCAGGATTCGTGGAATAGGAACCTTGAGCGGTACGGACGCGTCTTCCTTAACTGGCGCCAACCCATTGGTGATGATAGATGGTATAGAGGGTTCTATGAACAATATTGATCCCAATTTAATAGAATCTATATCTATTCTTAAAGATGCGGCGTCTTCTTCTATATATGGTTCCAGGGCAGCCAATGGTGTCATTCTCATCACCACAAAAAGAGCCAAGACAGATCAGGTAGGGATTTCTTATAACAATTACATAGGCTGGCAGGACCCCACCAATATGCCTGAACTGGTGAATGCGCTTGATTATATGTTACTGATCAATGAGGCCTATATAAATACGGGTAGATCAGCACTTTATTCCGATGCGCTCATCCAAAAATATAGGGAACAAAACGGTGTCAGTTCTGATCTATATCCGAATACTGACTGGCAGAAAGAAACACTTACCGGCTCCGGATTACAACAGAGTCATTTTTTAACCATACAGGGCGGAACACAAAAGGTTAAAATGCTGGGCTCCTTTGGTCTTTTTGATCAGAAGGGGATCATTCAGAATTCGAGTTTTAAACGCTATACGATTCGCAACAATACAGACATTACCTTTTCCGATAAACTCAGTGCCCGCATCGATCTGCAGTATGTAAATGCCATCACTACAGACCCCGCTGCAACTTCTACCGAGATCTTTCAGTGGATGAATGGCATACCCGCCAATCAGATTGGGATTACCGAAAGGGGGCAGTGGGGCGTTGGCTGGAACGGGGTGAATCCAATTTCTGCAACTCGAGATGGCGGTACAAACAGAAACCGTGCACCATTTGGCAGTATGAACGCAGTGGTAAAATATAAACCTCTGGAGTGGTTGGAAGCTGAGGCTGCTTATGCACCTAAATATGCGCTTTCATCGCTTAAAATGTTTAGAAAGGCGATTCAATCGTATTTGCCAAATGGTACTCCCAGCTACTTGACCCCAGCTTTAACTTCATTAAATCAAAACCAGTCGCAGTCATTTTTTAACAATATAAGAGCAACGGTTACCGCTACCAAATCGGTAAAGGATCATGATTTTAAATTACTTGTTGGCGGATCCAGAGAAGATTATTCTTTTGAACAGATTACGGCTTTTCGCGATACTTATATTCTGCCCGATTATCCGGTCCTTGATGCGGGTTCAGCACTCAATCAAAGGGCATCGGGTAATGCAGAGGAATGGGCGCTTCAATCGCTTTTCAGCAGGTTCAATTACAATTACAAAGGTAAGTATCTGTTAGAAGTTAATGCCCGGTATGATGGCTCTTCGCGCTTTTCAACGGGTAACAAATATGGTTTCTTCCCTTCTGCATCTGCAGGATGGCGCATCTCTGAGGAAGATTTCATGAAGAGCTTAAAGGGAACACTGAATGAAGCTAAACTCAGGGTGTCCTGGGGAAAATTGGGTAACCAGAATATCGGCACCTATCCTTCGGTTACTTCTATAGTGCTGGAATCTTATACACTGGGAAAACAGATTGTTAATACGGCCGCCCTCAACAGCCTGGCCAATAAAAATATCTCCTGGGAAACAACAGAAGAAAAGAATATAGGGATTGACCTCACCCTGTTCCATAATTTGAGCATTACGGCCGACTATTATCGCAGACGTACCAGAGACATTTTGCTGCTGCTCGACATCCCGCTTATTGTTGGTCTGGCCAGCCCTTATCAGAATGCAGGTGTGGTAGACAATAATGGTTGGGAACTGGGCCTGGCTTATAAAGGAAATGTCAATGACTTCAATTACAATATCGGTTTTAATCTGTCTGATGTTAAAAATACGATTAAAGATATGAGGGGGATTAATCAGACTGGGCTGACCGTAAACAGGGAGGGATATTCTATAGGTTCTCTTTTTGGTTATGAAGCTCAGGGATTTTTTACCTCTGATGCAGATGTTGCCGCCCATGCAAAACAATTTGGAACTGTTAAGGCTGGAGACATTAAATACAAAGACCAGAATGGAGATGGCATTATTAACGAAAATGATAAAGTGATTATTGGCAGTACCATTCCACGGTTCACGTTCTCATTTAATCTTGCGGGTTCGTATAAGGGTTTTGATATCTCTATTTTGCTTCAGGGGGTCGGAAAGGCCAATGGCTATCTTTCCGGTCCTGGCATCCTGCCATTTAATGTTGGCGGAGCCATTGGAGGTACTATCCGGGAGGAAAACAAAGACCGCTGGACTCCGGATAATCCCAATGCAAAATACCCGAGGCTTGCTTTTGGTGAAACTAATAATGAACAAGCTTCTTCATTTTGGCTAAGAGATGCGTCTTATCTGAGGATTAAGAATGTTCAACTGGGTTATACACTGCCTGAAAGACTTTCCAAAAAGGCCGGACTTAACCGTTTGAGGTTCTTTGCCAACGGATCAAATTTTGCCTCCTTCGATAAATTCCTGAAAGGTTATGATGTGGAAGCTCCTGTAGGCGCTGGAAATATCTATCCTCAGGTTAAGTTATACAGTTTTGGTTTAGAAGCTACTTTTTAAAAACAGATCAAATGAACAAAAAGATATACTATTTCATAATAGCCACTGTATTAGTGATATTATTATCATCCTGCAAAAAGGATTATCTGGATAAAAATCCGCTTTCAGGTCCTTCAGATGAATCATTTTTTACCAATCAGGACGAATTGATCCTGGCGGTGAACGGTTTATACCGCTATGCAAACTACTTTCCGATCGACAATATGCCTACCAACCTGACCATAGATAATGGGACAGACATTGGCTGGGACCGGAACAATAGTCCGCTGCAAAGTTTGGGCAAAGGCAATCAGGACAGCAATAATGGATACGCCCTGAACATTTGGAGAGAGGCCTATAAAGTAATTGCCAAGTGTAATTTTGTGTTGGATAATCTTGATAAGGTGAAGGATAAAGCTACACCTGTCATATTTAACCGTTCAAAAGCGGAGGCAAGATTTTTAAGGGCATACACCTATCAATATCTCACAGATTACTTTGGATCTGTACCTTTAGTGACCAAAGTATTGAAACTGGAAGACGCTCAGATTCCTAAAAACCCCAAAGCAGAGGTGGTTGATTTTATATTGAAAGAGTTAACCGAGGCGGCAACAGATCTTCCAAACACTTACACGGGGGCTGATGTAGGCAGAGTTACAAAGGGAGCAGCTTTATCCATTAAAGCCAGAACGGCATTGAATAACGAAAAATGGACAGAAGCTGCGGAAGCGGCAAAACAAGTCATGGACCTTAAGGTGTATAGCCTGCACAACAATTTTGCGGAGTTATTTAGCTATGCCGGGCAAAACTCAGCGGAGATCATCTGGGCATTCCAATACCTAAAAGCATCCAGTACCAAAGTGCAAGCCACCCCGGTAGCGTTGTTATCCAGAAATGGACTTGGTTTTACCAACAAGGTGCCTTCTCAGTCTATGGTAGATGTTTTTCCTTGTACGGACGGTTTGAATATAGATAAGTCCCCTTTATTTGATCCAAAGAATCCTTATAAAAACAGGGATCCAAGGCTTGGTTATACCATTGCGGTACCGGGTTCGATATTTTATAATTATCAGTTTGAAACCCACAGGGACAGCTTGAAATGCTGGAACTACAATACGACACCAGCAACTCGTGTTGATAATCAGGACGCTATAAACGCCTTTGCTACCTTTACCGGGTATTGCTGGAAAAAATATGTTGACTTGCAAGACAAAGCAGACCGTTCCAATTCAGAGCTTAACATTATCCAGATCCGCTATGCTGAAATTTTGCTGATCTATGCTGAAGCTAAAAATGAGCTTGGTCAATTAGATCAGTCTGCCTATGACGCCATTAATCTTATACGTCAGCGTCCGAGTGTAAACATGCCTGCTATTACCTCTGGCAAATCTGTGGCTGAGTTTCGTAGTCTGGTACGCAAAGAACGGCTTTACGAACTGGCTATGGAGGGTTTCAGACAAACCGACCTCCGCAGGTGGAAAATTGCCGAAAAGGCGATGGTGGGAAACTTTTACGGGAGGGTACAAAGAGGCCTGGTAGCTGCGGCTCCCCAAATTGATGCGGATGGTTTGGCCGATTATTCCGCCGTACCTAACCGTGCAGATATGCGGGTTATAGAAGTACGTACTTTCAATAAGAACAGGGATTACCTGTGGCCAATTCCCAATATCGAGGTGGTTACCAATCCTAAATTAATTCAAAATCCTAATTACTAGTTATGAAGAATCTCTTTTGTCTATTGATTCCCGTTTTTATGCTCTCCTCGCTTCAGTCTTCACTGGCCGTGCAGCCGGCAAGACCCAGCTATGATATTTGTATTTATGGAGGAACTTCTTCGGGAGTAATTGCTGCCTATACCGCTGCTAAACTTGGTAAAACTGTACTGCTAATAGAACCGGGAAAGCATCTTGGCGGGATGAGTTCAGGTGGACTTGGTCTCACTGATATTGGTAATAAATATGCTATTAGTGGTTTGGCGCTCGATTTTTATAGAAGAATAGGTCAGCACTACGGCAAATTTGAACAATGGGTATTTGAACCGCACGTAGCCGAAAACCTGTTTATGGATTATATCAAAAGAGCCAAAGTAGAAGTATTGTATCGGAGCCGCCTTACTTCGGTGACCAAAAAGGGGAATCTGATCAGTGAGATTATCCTGGAGAGTTTAAATAAAACGGTATCGAATTACAGGGTTACAGCCAAAATATTTATTGACTGCTCTTATGAAGGTGATCTGATGGCCAAAGCTGGAGTTTCTTATACTGTAGGCCGGGAAGGAAACGATGTATACCAAGAAACCTTCAATGGTGTGCAGTTCATGAAAGGGCATCAAATGCTGGAT